>ENA-OSEO01002221-OSEO01002221.1-sediment-metagenome-genome-assembly--contig:-NODE-2221-length-28762-cov-3.637337_pt1 | contig 28762 bp, 24 predicted proteins | sample MGYA00237883_ERZ534232 | MGnify/ENA metagenome assembly ERZ534232 | reverse complement strand
TCATCGACGGACAGGGTGTCCGCGGTCACGGACGAATCGTTCGTCCCCTCCGTCGAGGCACCTGATGCCGCTCTCTCGAACGCGATGAAGACGGGTGAGTCGGCAACCCTCAGCTCCTCTATCATTGCCTCCCGGTCCACGGCCGTGGATGCTACAGCGGCTCCGAGCGTCGTTGTCGTTGCGGCTGCGGCGGCCGTTGTGGTGGCACCGGCGGTTGTCGAGGGGGTTTCCGTCGCAAGCGTCGGCGCGGCCGTTGACCCAGGATCGCCACTCTGCCCGGCCGACTTCGTCGAGGCGGCCGATTCGGTCGCGGCGACGCCGTCAGTGGTTGTCCCTGATTCCCGCGGTAGCAGGCTGTACGTGGTCACAGCCGCGATGAGAGCGACAATAGCCACGGCGGCCGGAACCCAGGTCCTCGATCTCTGCCAGAAGATGGTAGTCCATGTAGAACGCCGGGCCGTGCGCGTCGTGCCGGGGGAGATCACGGGGATGGCGGCAAAAACCGCCGCCTCGAGTCCCTGAGGTGGATCGACCAAGACGGAATCGCGCAGCATCTCAGCCACCGCGAGTTGGCCCTGCAGGGTCCGTGCGCAAATCGGGCAGTCGTGTATGTGGGCCTCGACAAAGCGCACGGTCTCGGGACTCGCGGTGCCGTCGACGTACTCGGTTGCGGCGTCGGCCCATTGATCTATGTGGCTTTGATCAGTCATCGTGCTCCATCATGGCTTCTTCTGTGACGGCCCGTGCACCATCACGGTTCCGGCTCGAGGGGATATCGTAGCCCGCCTCGGTAAGGGCCGCCGCGAGTGCTTCGCGGGCGCGGAATATGCGCGATTTGATGGTGCCTTCTTGCACCCCCAAGATGCCCGCCGCTTCGCTGTATGGGAAGCCGAGGAGGTCGCACAGCACGATGGCGAAACGGAAGCCCTCGTTGAGACTCAGGAGCGCTTCGCGCAAGGGATCGGATAGACCATCAACCGCGGGATCGATTCCGGCTCGTCCCGAACCGAGAATCGTTCCGGTTCCGGCGGGGCCTGTCACCTCGTCAATGATCTCTGAGTCGAGCGGCTCAGCGCGGTGGCGCCGGAGTGAATCATAAGCAGCATTCACAACTATGCGGTAGAGCCAGGTGGAGAAGCGCGCTTCGCCCTTGAAGCTCTCGAGGTTACGAAAGGCCTTGATGAACGCCTCTTGCGCGACATCCGCCGCATCCCACTGATTGCCGAGCACACGCAGCGCCAGGTTGTAGGCACGGCGTTCGTGCCGACGGTAGAGTTCCGAGAGCGCATTGCGGTCCCCGGCAACTGCCAGCTTGACGAGCTGGGCATCCTCATCGTAGACGCGTTCTATGTGGCTCGACCTCCGCGCAACATGCCACGTGACTGTATCAGTCTCCCCATTCTAACAGCGGCGCCGTTGGCGCTTGGAAGCACTGAACGGTATCGTAGACTCGTGCGGATCGACCCGAGGTGGCAGGAGGCCGGCAAGAGGTGAACAACGACAAGGATTATCCTTCGGCGGAGGACCTGGCAGCGATGGAGCGCCTGCAGGAGGAGTTCTCGCGACTCGAAGTCAAGGACCATCTCGGCTACATGATGCAGTCTTTGGCCGCTCTTGCCGCGCGGCGCATTCATGTGGCGGAGACCTCAGAAGAAGGCGGGGACGAGGCGCGCCTTGAGCAGGCCAGGCTCGCCATCGACGCTTTCAGGGCGCTTCTCCAGGTTTTAGAGCGCTTCCTGTTGCGCCACGAAATTTCGATGCACCGGGCCACGCTGTCGCAGTTGCAGATAGAGTATGTGGGTGCGACTTCAGCACGCGTTGCCGCGCAATCCGCGACAGGCGAAGAGCCGGCCGAAGAAGCCCGTGCGAACGAGGGGCTTGATTCCGACACGGAGGGTGACACGTCGCCAGACGTCACGCCGCGTCTCGACGAGGACAAGAACAGGAAGGATCAATGATGCAGTCTAGGGCGAGGGTCGGTGTCTTTGGCGGGTCGGGTTTCTACTCTCTGGTGAAGGATGTCGAAGAAGTCGTGCTCGATACTCCGTACGGGCATCCCAGCGACAGCTTCTTCATCGGGGACGTGGGCGGAGTAAGGGTTGCCTTTCTCCCGCGCCACGGCCGTCGCCATCACCTCCCGCCTCACATGATCAATTATCGCGCCAATGTATGGGGCATGAAGGAGTTGGGAGTCACCCAGATAATCGGGCCCTGTGCCTCAGGCAGCCTCAAGAAGGAAGTTGGACTGGGTCATTTCGTGGTTTGTGACCAGTTTGTCGATCGTACAAGCGGAAGGCGCGACACCTTCTACGACGGTCCCATCACGACTCACGTGTCCGCCGCGGACCCGTATTGCCCTTCATTGGGAAGGCAGCTGGTGCAGAGTGGCCGCGAGCTCGGGATCACCGTCCACGATAGAGGTACGGTTGTTGTCATCCAAGGGCCGCGCTTCTCGACCCGGGCGGAGAGCAAATGGTTTAGCGCCATGGGCTGGGACGTCATCAATATGACCAGCTATCCCGAAGCCTATCTGGCGCGTGAGTTGGAGATGTGCTACGCGAACATCTCGCTTGTTACCGACTACGACGCGGGCCTGTCTGATGATCCCACTATGCCGCCGGTGAGCCACCACGATGTGATCACGGCTTTCAACGCGAACAACGAGCGTCTCCGGGAACTGCTCTTCAAGGTCATCCCACTGCTTCCCGAAGATCCGGGTTGTGAATGCCGGTGTGCCCTGAGAGGCGCACGCGGCTAGGAAGGGTACTCGACGACCAGCTGTTCTCCCTCCCGGCGCACGTCTGTGTTCTGGATGTGGGCAAGGATGGATGTCTTGCGGGTCTCGTCGGATTCCCCGGCAAGCTTGACGTCCATCTCGAGGACGCTGCCATAGAGCTGTTCGACAAGGTGGATGGCCTCATCCGGGCCCAATTGAAGAGGCTTGAGCAGGGATGCGACCTTGGTGAGTATCCCCTTGAGCGCCGTGAGAGAGTCGCTTTCCTGGATATCGATCTCGACCGTGTGGCGGTGAGGTTCTTCGCCCGGCTGGCCGTCGCGCCTCTCAACGTCGCGCCGATCCCTCCTGTTCACGCTCGATTCTTCTCGATCCGCGCGCGGTAGAACGCCACGGCCTCCGCCACGCCTTCGTTCAGGTCCACTGTCCATGTCCACCCCAGTTCCTTTTCGGCCTTGGAGGCGTCCAAGGCAATGTGCTCGACCTCTCCCGGCCTGACAGGTGCATAGGTGGGCTCGATCACGGAGCCGACCGCGTTACGCACGGCCTCGAAGATCTCCAGATCGCTCACCTCTATTCCTCGGCCCAGATTGTAAACGTCGCTGTGCGCGCTGTTAAGGGCGATGACGTTCGCGTTGACTATATCGCCGACATAGCAGTAGTCGCGTGTCTTGGATCCATCGCCGAAAATCACCGGCCGCTCTCCTTTAAGAAGCTGGAGCGCAAAGATCGCCACAACCCCGGCTTCTCCATGAGGATCTTGCCTCGGACCGTACACATTGGGATAGCGCAGCACCGTGTAGTCCAACCCATGGTTCTCTCGATAGGAGAATAGGTAGTGCTCGACCGTATGCTTACTCACGCCATAGGGCGAAATCGGGTTGACAGGGTGTCCCTCATCCACCGGAACATAGTCGGGCTCACCAAAGAGCGCACCGCCGGTTCCGGCGTAGATAACTCTCTGCACGTGATGCTCGCGGCAGCGCTCGAGCAGATTCAACGACCCGAGGATGTTGACGGTTGCATCGTACCCAGGGCGGACAACCGACTGAGTAACATTGATGTGTGCAGCATGGTGGACGACCGCCTCAGGCGATTCTTGGGCAAACACCTCGTCGAGGGGGGAATTGAGATCGATCTCATAGAAATGCGCCGCCGGGGGGACATTCTCTCGCTTCCCGGTGCTGAGATTGTCGATGATGGACACCACATGCCCCAGGGAGAGCAGGCGGTCGCAGACGTGGGACCCAATGAATCCCGCTCCGCCGGTTACGAGTATCCTCAAGCCACACCCCTTCACACTCCGTTCGCCTGCCAGGATAGCTCAAGTGTAGAGCAATGCAGATGTACGGGTCAGGCTCCGCGACGATACGCTATACTCTCGCGGCCGAAGCCAGAGTGGGTGGCCCGTCGGGACGTGGCGCAGCCTGGTAGCGCACCTGCTTTGGGAGCAGGGGGTCGGAGGTTCAAATCCTCTCGTCCCGATATGGCTCGGTTCGGAGCGTGCGCAGCAGGCGGGTGTAGCTCAGCTGGTAGAGCGTCGGCCTTCCAAGCCGTTTGTCGCGGGTTCGAGTCCCGTCGCCCGCTCCTCGTTGTCGCCCGGGGCGGCCTCGGGGAGGATATGCGCCTGTAGCTCAGCTGGATAGAGCAACGGACTTCTAATCCGTGGGTCGCAGGTTCGAATCCTGCCAGGCGCGTCCGGAAGCCGATGGAGATCAGGTTGAAATGCGTGGTGAACGTAGCTCAGTTGGCAGAGCACTGGGTTGTGGCCCCAGCGGTCGCGGGTTCAAATCCCGTCGTTCACCCCTCGGCAATTGCGGGTGTGGCGGAATGGCAGACGCGCATGATTTAGGATCATGTGTCTTTGACGTGGAGGTTCGAGTCCTCTCACCCGCACTCGGGGTAACTCCGGCCCACAATTACAGAAAGGACCAATGTGAAGACGACCCTCAGCGAACGTGAAGGAAACACGGTCAAACTTGCGGTCGAGGTTTCCGTCGAGGAGCTGCGGGAAGCCTTCGACAACCGATTGAAGCAAGTAGCGCGAGAGGCGCGTATTCCCGGCTTTCGTCAGGGCAAGGTGCCGGCGGCCATGCTGCGGGAGCGCTTGGGCGACGAGGCTATTCTGGCCGACACGATCGAAGAGACGATGTCTAATTGGCTGGCGTCGGCGTTGCTTGACCTAGGGCTGGACCCGGTTGACCGTCCGACCATCGACATGGAGGACGAGGCGCCTGAACTGGGCAAAGCCCTGGCATTCACCGCCACCATGACCGTCATGCCCGAGGTTGTGCTAGGAGAGTACAAGGGCATCGAGGCCATTAGGGAATCCGACGAGGTCGAGGACCAAGACGTCTCCGCTCAGATGGAGCGTTTGCGCAACCAGTTCGCGGAGCTTCGACCGATTACCAGCCGGCCGGCGCAAACAGGGGATTTCGTCACCGCTGATTTCCGGGCCGGCTTGGACGGTGAGGAAGTGCAGGGCCTCACTGCCTCCGATTTCGTCTTCGAGGTCGGCGGAGGTCGACTCCTACCGGAGATCGAGGAGCAGGCGGTCGGGATGAGCCCCAGCGAGGAGAAGACATTCGATATCTCCATGCCCGAGGACTACGGCGACGACGAACTGGCCGGCAAGACGGTCGAGTTCATCATCGTCGTCAAGGAGATCAAGGAGAAGGTGCTTCCTCCCGTGAGCGACAAGTGGGTATCGGAAGTGAGCGAATTCGGCACGCTTCTGGAGCTTCGCCAAGACATTCGCAAGAAGCTGAAGGCGGGCAAGAAATACGCAGCCGACCAGCGGTTCCGTTCCGCGGCTGTTAGGAAGGCCGCGGAAAATGCAACGCTTGACCTCCCCGCTGTTGTAGTCCGCGAACAGGCGGAAGAGATGCTGAGCGATTTCAAGCAGTCACTGGAAGCGCAGGGAGGCACTCTCGACGCGTATTTGCAGATGGCAGACACAACGGTGGAGCAGATGATCGAGGACCTGAGTCCCGACGCGGCACGCAACGTGAAGACCGGGCTCGTGCTCGACGCTGTCGCGAAAGCCGAAAGCATCGCGGCTACCGACGCGGAAGTCATCGCTGTCGTCAAGCAGATGGCCACTGGCGCGAAGGTTGACCCCGCGGATTTCGAGCGCCGTCTGCGCAAGAGCGGACGCCTCGAACCTATTAGGTGGCAACTGGTGCGCGACAAAGCCGCCGACTTCATCGTCGCTAACGCCGTAGCGGTTGCACCCACGGAGGAGGCGGATGCCGAGGAGCCGAAGCAGGCCGCGGAAGCCGTGCCGCCCGAGGAGGCCGATGAGGCGGAGGGCGCGAACGAGTCAACACAGACCTCGGCGGGCCCATCCGACGAGGAAGTTGCGTAGGAAGCTCATAGTCCACGTGGAAAGGACGACAACATGAGTCCACTCATTCCCATGGTGGTCGAGCAGACCAGTCGGGGCGAGCGTGCCTTCGACATCTACTCCCGCCTGCTCAACGAGCGCATCATCTTTCTCGGGACTCCCATCAACGATCAGGTCGCCAATGTGGTCGTTGCTCAGCTCCTCCATCTCGAATCGGAGGACCCCGACAAAGATATCTCTCTGTATGTCAATAGTCCGGGCGGCAGTGTGTACGCGGGCCTCGCCGTCTATGACACCATGCAATTCATCAAACCTCAGGTCTCAACCATCTGCGTTGGCATTGCGATGTCGATGGGGGCGCTTCTTCTCGCGGGCGGCGCGGAAGGTAAACGCTACGCTCTCCCGAATTCGAAGGTACTGATCCATCAGGTATCAGGCGGCTTCGAGGGTCCGGCCACCGACATAGAGATCCATGCCCGTGAGGCGCTCAATCTCCGCAGGAGGCTGGACGAGATACTCGCGAAGCACACGGGGCAGGACTTGGAGAAAGTGGAGCGCGACACCGATCGCGACTACTTCATGACTGCTGAGGAAGCGCTTGCCTATGGAATCGTGGACAAGATCATAGAGCACAGGTAGGGGGTCGACTGGTGCCGAAACCGCCGGGTGGATCTGAACAGCTGCTCTGCAGCTTCTGTGGCAAGAGCCAGCGCCAGGTCAAGAAGCTGATCGCCGGGCCGGGCGTCTATATCTGCGACGAGTGCATTGATCTATGCAACGAGATCATCGACGAGGAATTTTCGCCGCCGGCGTCACTCGATCTGGACAATCTGCCTAAGCCGAAGGAAATCTATTCGATCTTGTCCGACTACGTCATCGGCCAAGAGGAAGCCAAAAGAGCCCTGGCCGTCGCGGTCTACAACCACTACAAACGGGTGCACATGGGAGCCCTCGAGGAGGGCGATGTCGAGCTTCAGAAGTCCAACATCCTGCTTCTGGGGCCGACGGGGTGTGGCAAGACTCTGCTGGCGCAGACCCTGGCGCGAATACTCAACGTGCCTTTCGCCATTGCCGACGCCACCGCGCTTACCGAGGCCGGCTACGTGGGGGAGGATGTCGAGAACATTCTTCTGAAGCTCATCCAGGCTGCCGACTTCGACGTGAAGAAAGCTGAGACCGGCATCATCTACATTGATGAAGTCGACAAGATAGCGAGGAAGGCGGACAATCCTTCGATCACCCGAGATGTCTCCGGAGAGGGCGTGCAGCAGGCTCTCCTCAAGATACTGGAGGGCACTACTGCCAGTGTGCCACCGCAGGGCGGCCGCAAACATCCGCACCAGGAATTCTTGACTATCGACACCACCAATATTCTGTTCATCTGCGGGGGTGCATTTGCCGGACTCGAGAAAATAGTCGAACGGCGAATCGGAAGAAAGGGCGTAGGTTTTGGGGCCCAGATCGAAAGCAAGGCCCAGCGCGATGTTGGCGAGCTGTTCGCCAGGGTTTTGCCCGAGGACCTGCTCGAGTTTGGTCTCATCCCTGAGTTCATCGGTCGGCTTCCGGTACTATGCAACGTGCATCAGCTGAGGCGCGAAGACCTGGTGGCAATCCTCACGGAGCCCAGGAATGCGCTATCCAAGCAGTATCACAAGTTCTTCGCCTATGACGGTGTCGATTTGGTCTTCGCGAAGGAGGCACTCGAAGCGATTGCCGAGCAGGCCCTGAAACTTGAGACAGGCGCCCGCGGCCTGCGCTCCATCATAGAATCGGCACTTACCAACGTGATGTTCGAATTGCCGAGCAGACGCGACGTCACGAAATGTGTTGTGACCAAAGAGGTTATCGAAAAGCGGATCGACCCCACCCTCGTGACCAGCAGTGCTCACGAGGACTTGGAGTTGGACCAAGAATCCGCGTAGGCGGTCTTCGTAATGGTTGATGCGAAGCGGACGGTCCCGCTACTCGCCACGCGCGACCTCGTGCTCTTCCCGGGAATGGTGGCGCCCATTTTCGTCGAGCGCGAAAAGGGCGTCCGAGCTCTCGAGCAAACGAGCCTATCCGAGGGCCTGCTGGTGATGGCCATGCAGAAGTCGGCCGTTACCGACGATCCAGAGCCGGAGGATCTGAACCGCGTCGGAACGCTGGCTAAGGTGGTTCAATTCTCGAGGCTGTCCGACGGCACGCTCAAGGCCCCGGTCGAGGGTCGGGAGCGAGTGACCATCGAGAGATACGAGTCTGTTGCCCCCTTCCTAGCGGTTTCCTACGCTCCCCTCGCGCAGAAGAGGACCGGGAAGAACCTGCGCCTCCGCGCTCTGATGGACTCCATTGCCAGGGAGTTCGGCAGCTATGTCGGCCTGACACCTCAATTGCCCGAAGAGGCGGAAACGGCGCTCGAGGCGGTAACCGATCCGGAAGAGATGGTGAACGTAGTCGGTTCGAATCTCATGATTGGGCCCGATCGCAAGCAGGAGCTGCTTGAAGGCGAGGAGCCGGAAGCCCGCCTGCTGTTGCTGCTCGAGACGCTGATCCAGGAGAACGAGTTCATCGCGCTCGAGAACGAAATCTCCGAGAGGGTCCACGACAGCTTTGAGCGGCAGCAGAGGCGCGTGTTCCTGCACGAGCGCCTCAAAGTGTTGCAGGAAGAGTTGGGAGAAGAGGGCGAAGAAGACAGCGAGCGGGGCGCGTACATGAAGCAGCTCGAGGAGAAGAAACTCCCCGAGGCCGCGGCGACGGCTCTAACGAAAGAGATCAAGCGGTTGACCGACCTGCCGCCGCTCTCGGCAGAAGTGGCGGTTGCCAAGACCTATCTGGACACCGCCCTCGGGCTGCCGTGGGGATTGAAGTCCGGCTCGGCGGTGCCGGACGTCGCAGCGGTTGCGCGCGTGCTGGACGAAACGCACTACGGGCTGAGGACGGTCAAGGATCGTATCATCGAATACCTTGCGGTTGCGTCGTTGCGCGGTGGTACTCCTCCCAATGCGATCCTTTGCCTGGTGGGACCGCCCGGCGTCGGCAAGACTTCTGTGGCGATGGCCACCGCGAAAGGGCTCGACCGGCCTCTGCAGCGCATTAGCTTGGGCGGCATCCGCGATGAAGGCGAGATCAGGGGTCATCGCCGGACCTATGTGGGAGCCATGCCGGGTCGAATCATTGATGCGCTCAAACGCGCGGGCGTCGATGATCCACTGGTCGTTCTTGATGAGATCGACAAGATGGAAGCGGATTGGAGGGGCGATCCCGCGGCCGCCCTCATGGAGGTGCTTGATCCGGTTCAGAACCGCACATTCCGAGACAACTATCTCGAGCTTGAATATGATTTGTCGCACGTCTTCTTCATTGCGACCGCCAATTATGAGGAAGACATTCCGGAGACCCTCCATGACAGGCTCGAGATCATCCGGCTTCCCGGATATACCGATCGGGAGAAGCTGGAGATAGCCCAGCGGCATCTCGTGCCCAAGATCGCGGAAGAGAGCGGCCTTGCCGACATGGCAGACGTGTTTACGCCGGCGTCGCTGCGGGCTCTCATCAGGGAACACACGCGCGAAGCCGGTGTGCGGGAGATGGCCCGGTTGATCGGCAAGGTTTACCGGCGCTTGGCCCGTCGCAAGGTGGAGGGAAAGCCCGTGCCCGTTAGACTGGGTCTGCGCCAACTGGCCAAGTTCTTGGGACCGGCGCCTTTTGTCGCTGCTCGACTTGCCAAGGAGCCGCAGATCGGTGTGAGTTTGGGTCTTGCCTACACGGGCGCGGGTGGCGACGTTCTCCGCATCGAATGTGTGGTTACCCCGGGCAAAGGCGATTTCCATCTCACGGGCCAGTTGGGGGAGATCATGCAGGAGAGTGTGACGGCCGCTTGGGGATATCTGAAGACGTCGCTGGTCAGGGACCCCTTGCTTTCCGCTCTCTGGAGCGCCGCCCCCGGTAGGGCCTTTCTACTCGAGAACTACCAGCCTCCCGAATCGGGCGATGACGGACCGGGCACCGGATCTGCCTCCATGACGCAGACTCGCGAAAGAGCGCCGGAGGAGGCCGTGTTCCGGCCCGACGTAGGCCTTCCTATCGCGGACAATGATCAGAGTCTGGCCGAAGAGTCGCAGGCGGAATGCGAGCCGACACACCCTTCGGACTACGAGATCCTCTCGGCCTTGGAAGTGCGCATGCACTTCCCCGAGGGAGGCGTTCCAAAAGAAGGCCCCTCCGCGGGCATAGCAGTGGCTACTGCGCTTCTTTCGGCACTGTTGCAGACGCCGGTGCTCCCGCGGGTGGCACTGTCGGGGGAGATAACGTTGACCGGTCAGGTGCTGCCGGTGGGCGGACTCAAAGAGAAACTTCTGGCCGCCCTGCGCGAGGGCGTGGACAAAGTGGTGCTCCCGGCATCGGTGAAGCCTCAGGTGTTGGAGCTCCCGGCAGAGCTCAAGACTGGGCTTTCCATTGAATACGTGAACAGCTTCAAGGATGTGCTACCTCACGCCTTGGCGGGGGTGGGAGAACAGGACAGGATGGGTGACCAGTGAGCGACGTGAGCATGAGCCGCCGGTATGAGCCGCACGAGGTCGAAGAACGCCTCATGAAAGACTGGCTCGACGAGTCGGCCTTTCACGCTGAGCCCGATGATCCACGTCCGGCGTACACCATCGCGATTCCGCCTCCCAATGTCACCGGATCCCTGCACATGGGCCATGCTCTAAACGACACCATCCAAGACCTGTTGATCCGCTACCATCGGCTTGAGGGCTTCAACACTCTGTGGATTGTCGGCACCGATCATGCCGGGATCGCTACCCAGAACAAAGTCGAGGGGCAGCTCGCCGCGGAAGGTCTCCGCAAAGAGGATCTTGGTCGGGAAGAATTCGAGAAACGTGTGTGGGAGTGGCGTCGGCAATACGGATCGACAATCATTCACCAATTGAAGCGTCTGGGGTGTGCTTGCGACTATGAGTCCGAACGCTTCACCATGGATCGAGATTACCAGCGCGCCGTCGCCAGAGTCTTCGTCGATCTGTACGAGAAAGGGGACATCTACCGCGACGTGTACCTGGTCAATTGGTGCGTACGTTGTGGCTCTGCCATCTCGGATCTGGAGGTGGAGCACGAGGATCGTGCATCGAAGCTCTACTACGTCGACTACCCGATCGTCGAATCGAACCAGAGACTGACCGTCGCTACCACGCGACCGGAGACCATCCTCGGGGACACCGCCGTGGCGGTGAATCCCAACGATCCCCGCTACGGTCATTTCGTAGGGCACATGGCGTTGGTGCCGCTCGTAGGAAGAGAAGTGCCCATCATTGCCGACGAACACGTCGATATCGGTTTCGGCACCGGGGCGCTCAAAATCACCCCGGGCCACGACCCGGACGACTGGGAGATTGGCCTCCGTCACGGGCTGCCCAGTCTCTCAGTCATCGGCATGGATGGACGTATGACGGACGAGGCCGGCGAGTTCGCCGGCATGACGACCGATGAGGCCCGCGCGGCGGTGATCGCCCGCCTCGAGAAGGACGGCCTCTTCGTTCGGGCCGAGGACTACAACCATGCGGTCAGTACGTGCTACCGCTGCGGCACGACCATCGAGCCGCTTCTTTCACTCCAATGGTTCATGGATATGAAGCGGCTGGTCAAGCCAGCGATCGAGGTGGTCGAACAGGGAAGGGTACGATTCGTTCCGGAGCGTTGGGGCGAGGTCTATCTCGATTGGATGCAGGGCATCAGGCCATGGTGCATCAGCCGTCAGCTCTGGTGGGGTCATCGCATCCCCGCATACTCCTGCGACGCGTGCGAGGGGATGGTCGTCAGCGCGGAGCCGCCGTCGAGATGCGAGAAGTGCGGTGGCGAAATGCGCCAGCAGGAAGACGTGCTCGATACCTGGTTCAGCTCTGCTCTCTGGCCGTTCGCCACCCTGGGTTGGCCCGATGAGACCGATCGTCTCAAGACGTTCTACCCGACCACGGTGCTCTCAACAGCCCGCGACATCATCTATCTGTGGGTTGCCCGTATGATCATGATGGGCCTCGAATTCGCCGGGGATGTGCCCTTCGCCGATGTCATCATTCACCCCACGGTTCTAGCGGCCGACGGACGCCGCATGAGCAAGAGCCTCGGCACCGGTGTCGACCCGCTCGAACTCATTTCCGAGTATGGAGCGGACGCCACTCGTTTTGGTCTCGCTTACATGAGCTCCGTCCAAGATGTCCGCTTCAGCCCGGATCGCATCGAGATGGGTCGCAATTTTGCGAACAAAATCTGGAACGCTTCGCGGCTGATTCTCCAGGGTGCGCATCCGAATGCAACGGCCGGCGTCGAACTGGCCACTCCGGCCGATCGCTGGATCTTCAGCAGGCTCACCATCATGGTTGAAGAGGCGAGACGCCTGTTCGAGACCTACGAATTCGACGGTGTGGCCCGCCTTCTGTATAGGTTCGTATGGAACGAGTTGTGCGACTGGTACCTCGAGAGTGTCAAGAGCCGGCTGTACAGCGAGGACGAGGAAGAGCAGTTGGTCGTCAGCGGCAATCTGCTCTTCCTGTTGGAGCAGGTGATGTTGGTGCTTCATCCTCTCATGCCTTTCATCACCGAGGAGATCTACCGTAATCTGCCCCAAGTGGCCGCGGGCCGGCGTCCGGCCGGCGTCTTCAAAGCCACCTTCCCAGAAGCCGTGCCCGACTGGCTCGATCCGCAGGCCGAGACGGCGATGGAGGCCTTCATAGGACTGGTTGCCGGACTGCGGTCGGCCCGGGAAGAATTGGGTCTGCCCGCCGACGCGGTGGGAAGGGTGATAGCAGTCGAGGCATTCGCTGGGAGCGGCGCGGCCCTCATGCCTCTGGCTGCGACGTTCAGGCAGTTATCCGGTTGCGAGCTTATTGATGTCGTTTCGGAGTCCGAAATGCCGGTCGGTCGCTTCGCCTCTGTGGAAGGCCCGGGCGTGAAGGCCTTCCTGTCGCTGGAGGGACTCGTGGACGTCGAACGAGAGAAACAGCGCCTCGTGGCCAAAGCACGCAAGGCCGAGACAGAGGTCGGTAAGGCCCAAGCCAAGCTGGGTAATCAGGGATTCCTTGCCAAAGCTCCTCAGGAGGTTGTGGCCGAGGAACGCACGCGGCTGAGCGCTGCCGAGGCCGTTCTCGAAGATGTGAGGCGGCAATACAAGGAGCGGGTGGGGGGCGAAATGCCGGCCGCGGGCGGTGGGTTACGTTGAGCACCGAGGCCACGCGTGAGCAGGTGTGGAGTTACATCTATGGGCTCGAACGCCTGGGAATACATCTCGGGCTTGACAGGATACGTTTATTGGTGGAGGCCCTCGGATCGCCTCACGAGTCCTACCGCACCATTCACGTGGTGGGGACGAACGGCAAGACCTCGACGACCCGCTTCATCTCGTCACTGCTCGAGGCCCGTGGCCTGACCGTAGGGGCCTACGTGTCGCCGCACTTGGTAAGCCTCGCCGAGCGTCAGATGGTCAATTCGGTCCCCGCGGGCGACGACGAGTTCTGTGATCTCGTGAGCCGCATACGGCCGGTCGTCGGTCAGGTGGAGAAACACATCGGAGACGGGGAACACCTCACCCAGTTTGAAGTGCTGACCGCTGCTGCCTTTCTCTACTTCAAGGAGCGCGGATGTGACGTAGCGGTAATCGAGGCCGGTCTGGGCGGACGCCTGGACGCGACCTCGGTCATTCGTTCCGATGTTCAGGTCTTGACCAGCATAGGCCGCGAACACACCGAGTTGCTTGGTGACACTCTAACGGGCATTCTGCGTGAGAAGGCGGCGGTGATACCTTCGGGAGGACGGGCCATAGCCGGGGAGCTCTCTCCGGAATTGAGGGCCGAACTCAAGGTCGTGTGCGTGGAGCGGGGCGCTACTTGCCGGTTTCTTGGAGATGAAGTAGTGATTCTGACGGATCCGCGCGCCGATTCTTTCGACGTTTTCGGGCTCCACGCGTGCTACACAGATCTGCGTCTACAGGTGCTGGGGGGCTACCAGCGGAGCAATGCCGCTCTCGCGATCGGGGCGGTCGAGCTCTTCGCAGAAACGGAGTTGGATTCGAACTCGGTTCGCCGCGCGTTGGCGACTACCTCGATTCCCGGACGCCTCGAAGTGATCAGCAAAAGACCACTTTGCATCTTCGACGGTTCTCACAACCCCAGTGGGATGGAAGAGACCATGCGCTCGCTCGATCAGATTCTCGAGCGGAGACGGCTGATCGCGGTGTTGTCCGTGCTCATAGACAAAGACGCTCCCGGGATGATCAGCCATCTGGCTCCCCGGTGCGACATCATTTTTGCGACCCAGAGTTCGAGCGCCCGCGCGCTCGATGCGGACCGGCTCGCTTCTCTGATCGCCGAGACCTGTGAGGGTCCAGAGGTGTTCGTCGATCAGGACCCGAGGTCGGCGATGTTGAGCGCCTATCGTCTCGCCAGTTCAAACCAGGTGGTTCTTGTCACAGGGTCTCTGACGCTGATATCCGATCTCAAGAGAGGGCTGAGCTAGCGAATGCCCAGGCGCGGGAAGCGTTCGGGCACGCGTCATCGGGTTCTAATCCTCCTGCTCGTGCTGCTGATTATCGTCGTGGTATTCTTTACCGCTGGCTATGTCTTGGCGCGAGTGCTGATCTAGGAGCGAAACTTGGAGAACGTCTTCGAGACCATCAACCGGATCATCAGCTCACCTCTCTGGACGATTGCCCTCTACGTGCTTGCCTTCTGTTTTGCGGTCCTATGGCTCTCAATGGTGTTCTGGACCTACAAGGACGCCCGCAAGCGCATCGACGACTGGATCATCATTGGCGTGGCGGTGCTGACCTCGCTCATCCTCCCTTTCATGGGTACTTTGGTGTACGCAATCCTCAGACCCGCGGAGTACTTGGCCGAGGTACGAGAAAGGGAGCTCGAGATGCGGGCGATGGAGCAGGAACTGCTCACATTGCGGGCCTGTCCCTCCTGCGGTGAAGTCATTCGTCCCGATTTCCTTGCCTGCCCCAACTGCCGGCGTCCCCTGCGGTCGGCGTGTCCCTCGTGCGACCGTGTGCTCGAGCCCGGCTGGAGCCTCTGCCCCTATTGCGGCAAAGATCCGAACGCACGACGCGTCGCTCCTCCCATCGACGATCCGGTGGTGGTCGCCGACGCGCGATGAGTAATCTCGCGGGCCGTTACGGCACTTCGCGGATCGACCCCGTTCAAGCCTGGATACCAATCTAACCAAGGAGGAGATCGTTGGAGCGCACACTGGTGCTGGTGAAGCCCAATGGGGTGGCACGAGGGCTTATTGGTGAGGTTGTCGGCCGGATCGAGCGGAGAGGACTCGCGATCAAGGGGGCCCGCATGCTTCGGGTCGACGAATACCTCGCCTCCCGCCATTATGCGGAGCATGTTGGCAAGGGCTTCTACCGAGAGCTCGTGGACTTCATCACGTCGGCCCCCGTGTTCGCCATGGTGGTCGAGGGTCCTTCGGCGGTCACGGTCATTCGTGGCATGATGGGCGCGACCAATCCCTTGGAAGCGGCACCAGGGACCGTGCGGGGCGATTTTGGCTTGGAGATGGGCGCGAACGTGGTCCACAGCTCCGACAGCCCCACGAGCGCCGAACGGGAGATTGCGTTGTTCTTCTCTCCTGATGACCTAGTCCCGTGATGGTTCTTGGATAGGAGGCAGCCCTTCCCGGCGGACTTTCGCCTTTTTCTCGCGTCGCAGTCGCCTAGACGGCATTCCCTTCTGAGGGAGATCGGTGTTCCTTTCGTCGTACTCTCCTCAAGGGCGGAAGAGAAGGTCGAGGGAGGATCTCTGCGGGAGCTCGCCGAGCACAACGCGGTAGCGAAGTTGCAGGCAGCTTTCGCGGCTCAAGCGGTGCCTGAAGGGTCCTTCGTATTGGCCACCGATACGCTGGTCGGGGCAGATGGCGTCGTCATGGGCAAGCCGGTCTCCGCAGACGAGGCGCGCCGTTTTCTCAAGCGTCTGTCGGGGTGTGATCATCAGGTGGTGTCGGGACTGGCCCTGATAAGAACTGGGCCCCAAGCGCAACCCCTGGTCGCGAGTGCGGTCACGGACGTGAGCTTCGTTGCCTATTCTGACGAGGACATCGAGGCGTATGTTGCCTCGTTGGAGTGGAAAGGCAAGGCCGGTGCCTATGCGATCCAGGGATTGGCGGCGATGTTCGTGAGCCGGATTAGGGGGGAGTACAGCAACGTTGTAGGGTTGCCACTGGGCTTCCTCGCGAGGATGTTCAGGCAGCTGGGATTCGACCTTTTGCGAAGGGATTGGATCAACGAGGCTTCGGCTGGGCCGGCCTCCGGCTAAGCGGGTATAATACGCAGCCATGACCAGGACCGTCACGCCACACAATCCACCGGAGGAAGAGTCATAGCCTTCACGGAATACATCACCGGTTTTGCCGGCAGAGACATGGCAGTCGATCTGGGTACGGCCACTACCCTCGTATATGTGAGAGGTAGGGGAATCGTGCTTTCTGAGCCTTCCGTTGTGGCGATCGATTCTCGCTCGGGCGACGTGGTGGCCGTCGGTTCCGACGCCAAGAGGATGCTTGGCCGGACGCCCGGGACCATTTCCGCCATCCGGCCTCTCAAGGACGGGGTCATAGCCGACTTCGACGTTACCGAGCAGATGCTCCGTCATTTCATCCAGCGAGTTCACCAGAATCGCTGGGCCCACCCTCGGGTGGTTGTGTGCGTTCCCTCCGGAGTCACCGGAGTGGAGCGGAGGGCCGTTGAAGAGGCGACGATCACCGCCGGCGCGCGCGCGGCCTACCTGATCGAGGAGCCGATGGCGGCGGCCATAGGGGCCGGACTACCCGTGGCTGAACCTACCGGCAGCATGATTGTGGACATCGGCGGCGGAACCACCGAGGTGGCGGTCATTTCCCTGGCGGGCATTGTTGTCGCGCAGTCCGTGCGCATTGGCGGTGACGAGCTCGACGAGGCGATCATCGCCTACATCAAGAAAGAGTACAAGCTGATGATCGGCAGTCAGACCGCCGAGGAACTCAAGCTTGAGATAGGCTCTGCGCATCCGCTCGAGCAGGAAGAGCAGGCTGAGATTCGCGGCCGAGACCTCGTGACCGGACTTCCCAAGAACCTCGTCATCTCTTCTGAGGAAGTCAGAGACGCCATCGCTGAGCCGGTGGCCGCAATGATCGACGCGATCAAGGCAACGCTCGACAAGACGCCTCCCGAGCTTGCTTCAGACATCATGGACAGAGGCATCATGCTCGCGGGGGGCGGATCTCTCTTGAGAGGGATGTGCGAGCGCGTCAGGGAAGAGACCCAAATGCCCGTGAACCTGGCTGAGTCTCCCCTTACCTGTGTCGCGGTCGGTTCGGGGCGATCCCTGGAAGAATTCGACACTCTGCACCGGACCTCACAGAGGGCGAAGAGACGCCGCTACTAGATAGCGGAGGTCAATATGCCGCGCAACAAAGTAGTCTGGCGACGCTCTGTATTCGTCGTCCTGATAATTGCTTCTCTCGCGCTCCTCACCGTTTCTTTTCGTGAAACCGACTCGGGACCCGTCCATTCCATCCAGCAAGCCGGAGCCAATGTCCTTTCTCCTTTGCAGGCCTGGGGGGCTCGCGTAGCTGAACCGTTTCAGGACGGCTATCACTGGATCAGAACCATCTGGTCCGCGCACCAGGAGGCCGAACGCCTCGCCGGGGAGCTTCAGCTCCTCCAAGGAGAGGCGGTGAAGCTGAAGGAACAGGCGGAAGAGAACGAGCGCCTGAAAAGCCTGCTCGATCTCAAAGACAAAGGGACGTATCCGGAGGGGACCGACTTCACCGTGGCGCGTGTCACCGGGAAGTCGCCGACACGGTGGGAGGCCTGGATCCAGATCGACAAGGGCTCCAATCAAGGTGTGCGGGTCAATCAGCCGGTGGTGGGAGCTACCCCCATTTCTGGTGAGTCCCTGGCCGGCAAGGGATTGGTGGGCAAAGTAGTCGAGGTCACCGCGACCACCGCCAAGGTTCAGCTCATCACAGACTCGGAATCGAGTGTCGCGGCCAAGATTCAGGGTTCTCGAGCCGAGGGGATTGTGGAAGGGTCCGTGTCCGGCAGACTGGTCATGGACTTCGTCGATCGCGATCTCGAGGTTGATCCCAAGCTGGTCATCGTCACTTCGGGCTTCGGGGGCGTCTATCCGCCGGCAATCCCTGTTGGCATCGTCTCAAACGTCGGGGAAGAAGACGTGGACATCTACAAGGAGATCGAGGTCCAGGCCTTCGTCGATTTCAGAGTGCTCGAGGAAGTCATGGTCCTGATGGTTCCTGAGTCGCCGAAGTCCGAGGCAACTCCGTAGTGAGTGTCGGTCGCAAAGAGTTGGTGGCGGCCGGCAAAGCGCTGCTGCTATTGGCCATCGCCGTCCTGCTGCAGACGCTGCTCATTTCCCGCATCAGCGTTCTGGGGGTCACGGCCGATCTCTTCTTGATCCTCACGGTCCTGGTGGCCATTACGAGGGGCTCACTCGAAGGAGCTGTGTTCGGGTTCTTTGCCGGTTTGGGAGCCGATATAGCGTTCTTCCAGCCCCTGGGGATGCGGGCCCTCCTTTATGTCCTCGCCGGCTACTTTGTTGGCATGTTTGTGGCCAGGTTCAAGACGTCCACGGTGTGGGGAGTCTTGCTCCTCACGGGTTGTTCATCACTCTTGGTGCAGTTTGCCTTTGGAGTTCTTCAGTACGTGATGGGTCCGCGCGCCGGTTTCTTCACCATGATTGGAACGCAGATGTTTCCAGAGGCCATTATCGATGCACTCGTTGCGGCGCCCGTATATGTGTTCCTGGTGCGAACTAGACTGTTGCCCGCCCCTCGGGTCGAGCCTGCTCTGGCGAGGAGTGTGGGCGAATGATGTTCTTGCATCCGGCAAAGAGATCACGGGTTCCGGAAGATGACTCCTTTCGAGGAATCCGTGTCGGCGTCCTCCTACTGGTCGCTTTGGCCCTTTTCTCGGTGCTGGCCTTCAGGTTGTGGTTTCTACAGATTCTGTCTGGGGACGAGTACGTGGTTCATGCGGAGAGCAACCGCGTACGCGAGGTGGTCGTGGAGGCGCCGAGGGGGGTGATCTACGACCGTAACGGACAGATTCTGGTTGAAAACAGGGCAGGACTGAGTGTGGAGTTTCTACCGATGGATATGCCCGATCCCGAGGAAGAACCCGAAGCCCTCGGGGCTGAACTCCTGACGCTGGCACGTCTGCTTGAGTTGCCCTACACGGATCTCCGAAGGGCCTACGATCGTGCCGCCAAAGACCCCTATGTCAGCTACACGGTCAAAGAGGACGTGCCCGAGGACGAGGTTGTGGCATTCATCAAGGAACACAGTCTGGAGTTCCCCGGCATTCAGATCGAGAAGTCGTTCCTCCGTCAGTATCCCTGGAAATCCCTGGCGACACATCTCTTGGGCTACGTAGGAGAGATCAGTCAGAAGGACCTCGACGAGCAGGTGTTTGGCAAGTTGGAAGCAGGAGCCCACGTTGGCAGGGACGGGGTCGAGCGCACCTATGACTCCTACCTGCGGGGCACCGACGGGTGGAAACAGGTAGAGGTGGACGCTGCCGGCCATCCTAAGCGTTTTCTCGAAGACGTTCTCGCAAAGCCGGGCAACAATCTCATTCTCACCATCGACCGCCAACTACAGCAGGCGGCCGAGAATGCGATCGTAGAAGGGGTGGAGAGGGCCCAACAGACAGGGTTCCCCGATGCCGCGGGCGGGGCCGTCGTGGCTATGGATCCTCGGAACGGTCAGATCCTCGCCCTGGCCTCATTCCCCGATTACGATCCTTCACTCTGGGTTGGAGGGATGGACTCAGACAAGTGGGCCGAGCTCAATGCGTCTGCGGCGCATGATCCCATCTTCAACCGGGTGGTCAACGGGCTCTATCCGGCCGCGTCGACATTCAAGCCCTTCGTTGCCGCGGCTGCGCTCGATGCAGGGGTCATCACGCCCGACACGATCTTCCACTGCTCAGGCAGCTATACAGAAGCCCAGCAGGTATGGAAGTGCTGGAATACCGATGGGCACGGAGATGTCAACCTCGTGGAGGCGATTGCCCAATCGTGCGACGTCTACTTCTACAACGTGGGGAGTCTTCTCTATCAGCAGACCAGCACCGTTCTGCAGACGGGGGTGGAGAAGTTCGGCTTCGGAAGTGCAACCGGTATCGATTTGCCCAACGAAACCGATGATAGCCGAGTGCCAGACAAGGTCTGGAAGCGGGAGCACGGGAAGACCGAGATCGACAAAATCTGGAAGCCGGGGGACGAAATCAACCTCGCCATTGGTCAGGGCGACCTCTTGGTGACGCCCATGCAGATGGCGGTTGCCCTCTCCGCTCTCGTAAACGGAGGCAGTGTCTGGGTGCCCCACTTAGGATGGAAGATCACCGATGCTTCGGGCAACGTCATTCATCAGATCGAGACCGAGAAACGGAGTGATCTGGGCATCAGTGCAGGCTACCTCAACATTATTAAGTCGGCGATGCATCTTGTGACCTCGGACCATTCGGGGACGGCCTATGGCGCCTTTGAAGGCTTTCCCGAGAGCATCGCGGGAAAGACCGGCACGGCTGAAAAGAAGCCCGACGACGATTATGCACTCTTCATGGGCTACGCTCCGGCCGGTGACAAGGACCCTGAGATCGTGGTGGTGGCCGTGATCGAGCAGGGCGGCCACGGCAGCTCGGTCGCGGCGCCGGTGGTTCGTAGAGTGATGGAGGCATACTTCCAAACCGAGACGGGCGGGCTGGAAATAGTGCCCGTCACCGAATAGGAGCACGCATGACCCCGCGGGCCAGAGTGCTTCAAAGCTCTTACGAGAAGAGACAACCGCTTGGCTTCTCGCTGGGGACGTACCTGAGGAGCATTGACTGGATCCTTTTGGCCGCGACGATGGCCTTGGTGGTCTTCGGGCTGCTAATGCTGTATTCGGCCACACACGAGGACTCCAACATCTCCACGCCCTATTTCTACGTGAAATCTCAGGGATTTGGCCTTCTTCTGGGGTTCTTCTTCTTGGTGATACTGAGTCTCACCAATTACGAGCGGTTTGCCAAGTATCAGATCTACATTTACCTACTCACCCTTCTCACGCTGGTTCTCACGTTGGTGATCGGCACGGGAGAGGAGACGGTGAACGCCAACCGGTGGATACAGCTCCCGTTCTTCCGCCTGCAGACCTCGGAGTTGGCAAAACTGCTTCTTGTGGTGTCGCTTGGTGCAGTGCTCGCCGAAGGCGTGGAGCTACGGCGCCGTTTCCGCTTCGTGGTGCTCTGTGTCGCTTACGTCCTCATTCCCTGTATTCTCGTATTTCTCCAACCCGACCTGGGCACCACCCTCGTTTTCATTGCGATACTGATCGTGATGCTGGTGGTTTGGGGCATCCGTGTTCCTCACCTGGGTATCCTCGCGGGAGCAGGTCTTGGGATCACCGTACTCGTCCTCCGCGTCTTTCCCACCATGGGCATCCAGGTGCTGAAGGACTATCAGCTAAGACGTTTGACCTTGTTTCTCGATCCGGAGGGCGATCCGACCGGAGTCGGTTACCAACTCACCCAGAGCAAGATCGCGATCGGAAGCGGAATGTTCACGGGCAAGGGATTCACGAGCGGGAGCCAAACCCATCTCAACTTCCTGCCCGCGCACCACACGGACTTCATCTTTTCGGTGATAGGGGAGGAGATGGGTTTCGTAGGCGCCATGCTCCTTCTTGGATTGTTCGCGATAATCATTTGGAGGTCTTTCAGGATTGCGCGTCTCTCATCGAGCGTATATGGTTCGCTCATCGCAGCGGGCGTAGCAGGCATCCTTGTCTTTCAGGTCTTCGTCAACGTGGGAATGACCATCGGTATCATGCCGGTGACGGGGATTCCTCTTCCGTTCGTGAGTTTTGGCAGCAGCTCGCTGGTGGTATTTTTAATGGCCATCGGTCTGTTGCAGAGCGTCCACGTGCATTCTGTAGCCGGACAGACGAGATGACCTGCCGGGCACCAATTCTTATGCGGAGGCTGTGGTGGCAAAACTACCGATAAGCCCTTCCAAGGCAATCGAAGCCTTGAGGGAGGCATCTGACCGAGTCGACCAGCCCGTGGACCTTGTTGCCGCGGGTAACACCGAACTTGTTGAGCTCGCCGTCCAGCGCCTCGCCGAAGGCGGGCAGGCGCAGGTGGGGGCCGTATCCGATGTTGGCAAGGCCATTTCTCTGCAACGCAGCCGGGGCGATGTTCTGGTGATCCTCGCGTCGGTCGGCGAGGAAAGCGAGATCCGTGCACTGCTCGCAAACAAGCGTCTATCGAACGTCGTGTTGGTCGTCGATGAAGGGAGTTCGGCCACGGGCCAGGTCACTCGTCTGCACGAGAGGGTGTTGCGGCTCTCCTTCTCCGACTCCCAGGCCAATTGGGACCGTCTGTTCAAGCTCTGCGTCAAGGCCGCCGGCGATGGTTACATTGCCCTTGCCCGCAGATACCCGGTTCTGCGGCACGCCGCTGCGCGTCGACTGGTCGGCAGGACCGCCGCCCAGAACGGTGTCATTGGGCTTCTCTTCATCTTGCCGGGAGCAGACATGCCGGCAATGACTCTGAATCAGATCAAGATGATCCTTTCCATGGCCGGCATTTTTGGGCAGGAAATGGGAGTCGACAGGGCTCTCGAACTGGCTGCCGTCGTTGGCTTGGGGTTTGGTTTCCGGACTCTCGCCCGGCGGTTTCTCCGGTTTGTCCCTGGTTTGGGACTGCTCGTGAAGGCGGGCACCGGGTATGCGGCCACGATGGCCGTTGGACTCGCGGCGATTGAGTACTTTGAGGAAGGCGCTCCTGCTTCCGCCGGTCGGGTTGTCGCCCTCGCGGGCTCACTTCGACATTGAGCGACGCTGATCTTCAGCAAGAGTTCGATCGCCTCCTAGCGCGCATCCGTCAGCCGGCTCGATTGACCGGAGGAGAGTACGGAGCCGGCCCCGGTTTTGCGGATGCAGGGAACGACCTCAAGGTCGTTCTTGGCTTTCCTGACACCTACGAAATCGGGATATCCAATCAGGCACTACAGATCCTCTATCACTTGGCGCGGCAAACTCGGGGCGTTGCGGTGGAGCGCACATATCTCCCCTGGGTTGACGCGATCGGCGAGATGCGGCGCGCCGGGATCCCCTTGTTGACGCTGGAGACGTGGACACCCCTTCGCGACGCGGACTTGGTTGCGCTCACGCTGCAGCATGAATTCAACTACACCAATGTCCTGGAGCTGCTTGACCTAGCTGGGATTCCCATCAGTCGCGAGACCCGGGGCATGGAGGATCCCCTGGTCATTGGGGGAGGCCCCAGTACCGCCAATTTTCTTCCGATGGCTCAGTTCTTCGACGGCTTCGCGGTCGGCGACGGCGAGGAGCTTTTTCCCGACATTCTCCGATCGTTGAGCGAGGGCAAGAAGCGACGACTCTCTCGCAATGAACTCAAAGAAGCTCTCAGTGAGGTTCCGGGCGTGTTCATTCCCGGGATCAATAGGACGGTCACTCGGCGCGTCCTTCAGCAACTCGAAGGAGCGCCCTATCCCGCTGACTGTCTCGTTCCTTTGACGAGCGGAGTCCACGATCGCGCCTGGGTTGAGATCATGCGCGGCTGCACACGGGGATGTCGCTTCTGCCAAGCCGGGATGTGGTATCGGCCCGTCCGCGAGCGGGGACGGGCGGCGATACACGCCATGGCATCTGAGCAGGTGGAATCGACAGGGCATCAGGAACTGGCACTTGCATCTCTGTCCACCACTGACTACTCGGAGCTGGAGCCGCTTCTGACAGAGCTGGCCGTCGCACACCCGGCTCTGCGGATCTCGCTGCCCTCCCTTCGGGTAGATAGCGCCGCGGTCCGACTGGCCGCTGTTGCGTCGCCGACCGGTCCGTCTCTCACGCTCGCGCCCGAGGCCGGCAGCCAAAGACTGCGGGATGTCATCAACAAGAACGTCACCGAGACCGACATACTTGAAGCGGCGGGCGAAGCCTTCCGCCGTGGCCGGACGACGCTCAAGCTCTACTTCATGGTAGGCCTGCCCTCGGAGTGTGACGAGGACGTGGTTGCCATCGCCGAGCTCTGCCTTGAAATCAGAAGGCTGGGTCGCGCGATTCTGGGTGCAAAGGCGAACAGACTCCAGTTGAACGTGAGCGTGACCAATTTTGTGCCCAAACCCCTCACTCCTTTTCAGTGGGCACAAGCTGCAGACCGGGCAAAGCTGACACGCCGACACGAGCTGCTCCGGTCTCGTCTGCGCAGACCCGGCATCAGGCTGGCGTTGCATGGGATCGACAAGACCTATCTAGAGGCGGCGCTGGCAAGAGGCGACGAAGGATTGGGTCGGGTCCTGGAGCGCGCGTGGAAAAATGGGGCTCGATTTGATTCATGGACCGAGCAGTTCAACTTCGGCGCGTGGAGCGCGGCGTTCGCTTCGGAGGGAGGGAGCGCCGAGGAGTTCGCCACCGGGTCGCTTTCCCTCGACGCGCCACTTCCCTGGGACCTCATCGAGGGCACTGTGAGCAAGGCTTTCTTGCGTGAAGAGTGGGAAAGATCTCTGGTCAGAGCGACGACTTCTGATTGTCGCTGGGACTCCTGCGAAGATTGTGGAGCCTGCGCTGATGATTTGGGAAACCGGCTCGCGGGCCGGTCTCCAGCCCGGCCGAAGTCGGAGCCTCGCCCCGCCGCACCTTCGCTCCCTGTGCCGTACTCGGCCGCGAGCCCAACGATGGCTCCCGCCCGCGACGCCTCCCGCCTGGCGGGCGCAGAGCGGGATAGTGTCGGGCCGGAAGCGACCCGTCTGTGGCGCTTCGTGTTGACCTTCTCCGTTGAGGGGAGGGCTCGATATCTCGGCCACCTCGATCGGATGGAGCTTTTTCGTCGGGCCATTCGCCGAGCGGGCGGTCGGCTGGCATTGTCCAAGGGAATTCGACCGAAGCCGTTGCTGGCTCTGGCGCTTCCGCTTGGGGTCGGTGTTGAGGCGTTGCAGGAATACTGCGAGTTCCAGCTCGAGGCTGAGCCCCAAGAGTCCTTACTAGGCCGAATCGCCGCCGCGATGCCGTCTGGTGTCGTGCCTCGCTCGCTCGTCCCGTACTCAGGCCCTAGCTCTGTGGCCTCGCGAGTGAGGGGCTCGGAATATGAGGTCACCATTGAGTGGCCGGGCTCCAGTGAGGAGCCACTGCCGGAAGCGGAGGCGAGATGGTCCCAGGCGGCCGACCTCTTCGTTGGGGCAAGCGCTCTTGAGGTCGAGGATCAACGCGAAGGCAGAACACGTACACGAAATCTCAAACAATATGTCGACCGCGTGTTCGTGCGCCAACTCGCGCACGGCCAAGCGATTGTATCCTTTCGGACTATGGTGACCCCGCTCGGCACAGCCCGGGCCGAGCACGTGGCGCAAACCCTCGGCCAACTGGCTGGTGTTCGGCCCACGATTTGCAGGATTGTCCGTGTCTCGATCGAGCTCGCGTGAAGACCCTTCTGATTTCAAAGGACAGATCCGAGACGAGGCTGGCCCTCCTCGAGGACGGGAAGCTGGCCGAGCTCTACCTTGAGCGGCCCGGAAAGACCTCCCTGGTCGGAAATGTCTACAAGGGCAGGGTAGAGAACGTACTCGCCGGGATGGATGCTGCCTTCGTGGACATCGGGTTGGAGCGCAATGGTTTCCTCTATGTCGACGAGGTCGCCCTACCCGAAGTCGGAACGAAGCGGGGACGCAAGATTACCGATCTCCTGCGTTCGGGCAACCAACTGCTCGTGCAGGTTACGCGAGATGCCATGGGGGGAAAGGGCCCTCGACTGACTACGCAAGTGGGCCTCGCCGGGAGGTACCTGGTCTACCTGCCCCAGGGGACCTCCGCCGGAGTGTCGCGACGGCTCGACGAGCAAGAGCGCGAGCGCCTGCGTCCCATCGCCAAGGAAGTGCGGCCGAAGTCGGGTGGCATTATTGTCCGTACCGCCGCTGAGGGTGCGTCCCAAGAGGATCTCGCAAGGGATCTTCGTTTTCTCGAAAGAGTCTGGGCCGGCGTCGACCGTCGGGCATCGGTATCAACCGCCCCAGCTTTGCTGCACTCCGATATCGAGTTGGCCTTACGGGTCCCGCGGGACAATCTCGACAAGGATTTCGAGCGAATTGTCGTCGACGACCGTTCGGTCCACAGACGATTGGGGAACTACCTTCGCGCCGTCTCGCCTGCCTCGCGAGGGTTGCTGAGCCTGCACGAGGGACCGGTGCCGCTGTTCACCCTGCACCGCGTTGATGAGGCGCTGAAGAAGGCCCTGCAACGAAAGGTCGATCTGCCTTCAGGTGGATACCTCGTCATCGATTATACGGAGGCGATGACCGTGATCGATGTGAACACCGGGCGATACGTCGGTAAGCGGTTCCTCGAAGAGACCACGCTCAAGACCAATCTGGAAGCCTGCAGGGAACTCGTTCGTCAACTGAGGCTGAGGGACATAGGCGGGATCATAGTCATCGACTTCATCGATATGACCTCGCGGAGCAATCGAGATGCTGTACTTGCGACGCTCGAATCGGAGTTGGCGCGCGATCGGACCAAGACGTACGTGGTGGAGATATCTCCGCTGGGGCTGGTGGAGATGACCCGGCAGAACACGACTCGAGGGCTGAGGGAAGTGGTGACAAAGACCTGCCCGCTCTGCGGGGGAGAGGGGCGAGTCCTCTCTGAGGAGACGGCCGCCATCGAGGTGGAGCGGCGTCTGGCCCTTCTTCTTGTGTCGGCGGACACCGGACTGCGGGTCGAGGTACATCCGCGGATCGCGTCGCGGTTGCTCGCGGGATCGGACCCTCCGGTTGGACGGCTGGAGAGGGAAACGGGCCGCCGGCTCGTCCTCATGTCGGCCGACGAGACGGTTTCCCTCGGGCATGTAGCGGTGGTGCCGGACTGACCTGTCTCGAGTGGCAGCGCGGGTGCAGGCTTGCTATACTGCTTTGCTTGCGGCTGCGCTGCGCGCGGCTTGGTGGTTCAGTAAAAAGATGCGAGGAGTCGGGATGTTCGCCATCGTCGAGGTCGGCGGTAAGCAATACCGGGTAGAGGAAGGCCGGGAGGTCGTGGTTGACCGCCTGAACTTGGCTGAGGGCAGCACTCTCGAGCTGCGATCTCTGCTGGTGGCCGACGGCAAGAAGGTCAGTCTGTCCGGGAATGGAGGAAGTGCCACGGTTACCGCTCGAGTGGTCGAACACTTCCGTGGTCCCAAGATCATCATCTCGAGGTTCAAACCAAAACGAGGTTGGAGAAAGAAGACCGGCTTTCGTTCTGGTCTCACGCGCCTCGAGGTACAGAAGATAGCGCAGGGAGGATAGAGATGGCTCACAAGAAAGGCGGCGGCAGCTCCAGAAACGGCCGCGACTCAAACGCGCAGCGCCTCGGTGTGAAAGCCTTTGCCGGCGAGACCGTCAAAGCGGGCGCGATTCTTGTCAGGCAGCGTGGCACTCGCTTCCGGCCCGGCACCAATGTGGGCATCGGCTCAGATGACACGCTTTTTGCCAAAGCCCCGGGTCGGGTCGTGTTCGTAACCGGTAAGGCCGGGCGCGTCATCAGCATCCTCTGCGACTGACGGCGGGTCCGTCAGCGCTTTCGTATTGGCCTGCTTCGGGTAACTGATGTTCTTCGATCAGGCGAAGATCCATGTTGCCGCGGGTAACGGCGGCAACGGCAGCGTCTCTTTTCGGAGGGAGAAGCACGTCCCGCGGGGCGGCCCCGATGGGGGTGACGGCGGGTGCGGCGGTGACGTCGTCCTAGTTGTTGATCCCCAACAGCGCGATCTCCAACCTTTCACCTACAAGGTTCATTTCAAGGCCGGCTCCGGCCAGGCAGGTCAAGGTGCCCGCAAACACGGGGCAGACGGTGACTCCATCCGTATCTCCGTTCCGGTGGGCACGCAGGTCTGCGTGGAGGATGAGTTGCTCGCCGATATGATCCGGCCGGGTCAAGAGGTAGTCATTGCCCGCGGCGGGCACGGCGGGAGAGGGAACAGCCGGTTTGTCAATTCGGTGCGGCAGGCGCCGAGGTTCGCGGAGTTGGGCGAGGAGGGGGAGAGTTTCTGGCTGGGGTTGTGCCTCAAGCTCATGGCGGACGCGGGTCTGGCCGGCCTGCCGAACGCGGGGAAGTCATCGCTACTCCGTCGTCTCTCAAATGCACGTCCGAAGGTGGCCGACTATCCCTTCACAACGGTTGAGCCAATGCTTGGCGTCGTCGATTGGTCCGGGGAGGGCGATACCTTCATCTTGGCCGATGTTCCTGGTTTGCTCGAAGGGGCGAGCGAAGGCGTGGGGCTCGGTCACGAATTCCTGGCGCATCTCGAACGCTGCCTCATCATGCTCCACGTGGTGGATCTGACAGGCTACTATGGAACCGCTCCGCCCGACGCCTTCCGGACGATTCTGTCGGAGCTGGATGCGCATGCCGGGGGTCTGGGAACAAAGCCGCAGATCGTCATCCTCAACAAGGTGGACGCCGTGGCGAGGAGCGTGGTGGAAGAATGCGTGGATCTGTTCACCCGCGAAATCGAGGCATTGCGTAGCGCGGCGCATCCGGCTTTTGCATATGAGGTTGAAGGCGAAATGCCGGCCGCCACGGATCTCATCTGGCCGGTGTCGGCTGCGACCGGCGAGGGCCTACAGGACATGCTCCACTGGATCGGCCCTATCATCTCCCGTCTGATCAGGCAGGAG
>ENA-OSEO01002219-OSEO01002219.1-sediment-metagenome-genome-assembly--contig:-NODE-2219-length-28766-cov-4.711144_pt1 | contig 28766 bp, 20 predicted proteins | sample MGYA00237883_ERZ534232 | MGnify/ENA metagenome assembly ERZ534232 | reverse complement strand
GCGTTCACCGCATCGCAGAAGGCGATCGGCGTGCCCCCCGGCCTCGCCCTCCTCGTCGCGAGCGAGACCGCGCTCGACGCCTGGCGGCGGCGAACGACCCCGGTGGCGAACTACTACGGCGACTGGGGGAAGTGGCTCCCGGTGATGCGGGCCTACGAAGAACGCCGAGCGGCCTACTTCGGGACGCCCGCCGTGAACCACGTCGTCGCCCTCGGCGTCAGCCTCGAGCGGATCCTGGCGGAGGGTATGGACGCGCGGGAGCGGCGGCACGAGCGGCTCGGGCGCGCATGCCGAGCGGCGTGCCGCGCGCTCGGCCTCGGTGCGGTTCCGACGAGCGACGCCCACGCGGCGAACACGTTGAGCGCGCCACGCTATCCTGACGGCGTCGACCCCCCGGTTTTCCTGAAGGCCGCGCGGTCGGCCGGCGCGATCTTCGCCGGCGGGCTGCACCCCCAGATCAGCGGCAAGTACTTCCGGATCGGCCACATGGGGGCAACGCGGGGCGGCGACCTCCTCGCGGCGATCGGCGCGATCGAGTCGGGGCTCAAAGCTTGCAGATACGCATTCGAGGCCGGAGCCGGCGTAGCCGTCGCGCAGGCGGTCCTGCTCGGTTGCACCAAGTAACGGGCGTCGCGCGTTGCACCCGGCGCGCTCAGATCTGCTGGCCGCGGTGATATCGCTTGAGGGCCTCCTGCGTCCGCCGCTTCTCGTCCTCCTCGCGGAGCTTTCGGCGCTTGTCGTAGGTGTGCTTCCCGCGCGCGAGCCCGAGTTCGACCTTCGCGTAACCGCGCTGGAAGTAGATGCGCAACGGAATGAGCGTGAACCCGCGTTCCTTGAGCTTCGTCGACAGGCGTTGGATCTCGCGGTCGTGCAGGAGCATCTTTCGGTCGCGGAGCGGGTCAACCTGGACGTGCGACGCCTGCTGATACGGCGAGATGTGGACGCCCTTGAGGAAGACCTCGCCGCGGCGGATCACCGCGAATCCGTCCTGGAGCGCACAACGTCCGTTCCGGAGGCTCTTCACCTCGGCGCCCGTCAGGACGAGTCCGGCCTCAACCGTCTCGGTGATCTCGAACTCGTGGCGGGCCTTTCGGTTGGTGGCGACCACATTGCTCATGGCGCGGAAGACTAGCGCACCGGGTGACGCGAGCGCAAGCGCCGGTGAAACGGGTACGATCATCCCATGAAGATCGCCATTGCGACTCGGAATCCGATCAAGCAGCAGGCCGTAGAGCGCGTCTTCGCGTGTGCCTACCCGGCTGCGAAGGACTTGCGGATCGTCGCCTCCGCTCCGCCCGCTACGGCGGCCGAGCAGCCGATCGACGGCAAGGTCGCTGCGGGCGCGGCCAGTCGCGCCCGCACGGCCCTCGAGGAAATCGGCGCCGACCTCGGCGTCGGGATCGAGACCGGCCTCCTACGGATACCGGGAACGGATCGCCGCGTCAACGCGCCGGTCTGCGCGATTGTCGACCGATCCGGACAGATGACGTTCGGGCTCGGCCCGGGGTTCGAGCTCCCCGACGCGCTCGAACGGCTCGTCCTCTCCGGGCGGCCGCTCCACGACGCGGCGTGCGACGCCCTCGGCGTCGAGCCTGTCGACGGCGTCGTCTCGGTCCTCACCGCCGGCCGGATCGACCGCCGGGAGCTGACCGAGGCAGCGGTCTGGATGGCGCTTGTTCCCCGGCTCGCGCCGCTCGAACGATTCCAGTGATCGTGGGCAGCGGCGCGCGAAGCAAAACCCCGCGGGCATTTCGGTTCGGCGGGATCGGGCTCCCTGTGGACGTCGGGACGGGCGGACTTTGCTTCTCCCGCGAACTGCGGTATTGTTGATTGTGCACGCTCCGCTCGCGGCAACCGGTGCTCGCGGCGCAAGCGTCAAAAAAGGAGAGAGAATGGGTTTTGGAGATCGCAGGATGGTGGACGTTCGGCATCTCAATCTCAAGTGTGCAGACTGCGGGAAGGCCATCGACGAACTTCCGTTCGAGCCGACGTCTGACCGACCTGTGTACTGTGGAGACTGCAACCGAAAGCGACGTCCGCCTCGACGGACCGGTGGTGGTGGCGGCGGCGGAAGAGGCGGCCGGCCGGGCGGCTCCCGCGGTGGGGGCGACCGGCGGTACTAGATAGAAGCGGATTCCGTACGTAACTACGTAGAAAGTCGTGGGACGGGCCGGCTGCAATGGTCGGCCCGTCGTTTCTCTGTCGAGTGAATGGTTTCCGGCACGCCCTGGGGTGTTGGACTCGGCGGTCGCTTGCCGTCGATCTCTGCGGCCGGGCGTCTCCTGATCTCCACAAAGCTCCCTCGCCACGCGGGAGCGCAGTTCGGGCTGTCTTCTCTGCGAAGGCCGGTGCTCGGGAGGGACCCTCACTCTGTGGAGAAGCGAGCTCGGCGGGACATCCGTCACGTCGGGCGGCGACAGAAACGCAGGGCGACGAGGACGCGCCTCTTCCCCCAGTCTCCCGGATCTACCTATACTCGCCGCAGGAGTGATGAATTTGCGATGGGGTTATTCCTTCTTCGATCTGAAGACAGGAGGATGAGCATGAGGACCAGAACCCGGCGAAGCCTCGGGCTCGCCATCTTGTTGGTGGGAGCGCTATCCCTGGCGGCCTCGGCGCTGCCCGGGTTCTCCGACCGGAACATCGCGCGCGGGAACCTAAACCCGACCGACCGCGAATACGTCATGGAAGTCCGGATCACCGGCGACTCCACGGCCGATGTGACGATCACCTCGGCGACCGTGCAGAACCTCGGGACCGCGGGGAGCGGGCAGATCGTCAAGATCGAGTTCGAGGACAGCGGGACCGTCCTCGGCGACACGACGAACATGGCCGGCCTCGCCTCGGGGATCACCGTGAACCTCGGCGGGTACACCGTGCCAAAGGGCCAGACCCGCTACATCAAGATCTACGTGACGATCGGGACGGCGGTGACCGGCGGCGAGACGATCGAGCTGCGGGTCAAGTTCCACTACGAGCGAGCCGGCTCGACCTACTCGAGCGCCTGGATCTCCGATCTGACTGGGGAGACGATCCGGAAGGGCGGGTTCGACCAGATCAACGACACCTCGCCCGACGCGGGGTTCCTCAACCCGAACGACGAGGCGATCGTCCAGCAGGCGGTCTTCACCGACGATGACGCGAACGGGAACGACGTCTTCTGGGTTCAGACCGGGTCGAACACGATCGCCAGGGTCGAGAACCTCGGCACGGCAACAACAGCGGATATCAAGGACATCCGCGTAACGCTACGCGTCAGCGGTGTCGACTACATGACCGGATGGAAGGAATGGGCGCCGGCGAGCCCGATGGAGTTCAATCACAATGAATTCTGGATCACTCCGCCTGGGACGGGGGCGTTGGGGGACCGTATTCCGGACAACACGAGCGTCACCACCAAGGTCGAGATGCGGATGCAAGACGCGGGCGCGATGACCGACGGGCGGACGATCCGGACGAAGACGACGCTCCTCGTCTCAGAAGGGGACCCGCGCCAGGACTACGAGCACGCGGTCACCGCGCGATCGACGTTCACCCTCCGGAAGCAGGGGTTCGAGCGGATCGAGGATCGGAGCACGACCGTCAACTCGGGGACGAAGGCGACTGGCGAGGACCTCCAACAGGTCGTCCGGGTGACCGACTCCGATATCAACGCGAGCGACGTGTTGATCAACGGGATCCGGGTCCGAAACCTCGGGACCGCGGCGGGGTCGGAGATCCACAGCATCGAAGCGAAGATCGGGACGACGACGCTCTTCAAGCTCAATCGCGGGACCGCCGGGCATGGAGCGATCATCGACGCGCTCAAGTCGGGGATCGAGATCGTCCAAGACGGGACTGGCTGGGTTCAGAACGTGACCGTGACCGACGACACCTTCGAAGATATCACGGTCTACTTCGGGATCGGGACGCCGGTCGATGGACACACGCTCCGCCCGGTCGTGCAGGTCCGCGGCCGGGAGGCAGACGTCAACTACTGGTCCGACGAGGCGACGTACCCCGACGAGATCCAGCTCTACAAGCCGGGGTTCGAGATCATCGAGAACCTGACGCCGCCGGAGGGCGGGACGGCCTACTCCGGGCAGCGGCTCCTGGCGCAGAAGATCCGGGTCGTCGATCGGGACGAGAACACCGACAACGTGACGATCCACCCGATCGTCGTCAAGAACACGGGGACGGCGCAGGGGAACCCCGACGTCGTCAAGATCGAGGTCTACCGGCGGAACACCGAGGACGGGGAGGCCCTCCTCCTCGGGGAGACGACGGACCTCTCGGGATTCCGGACCGGCGGGGCGCGCGTCGACATCCTCCAGGACAACGTCGTCGTCGACCGATCGCCGTTCGCCGAGGCGTTCCTCTACATCTACCTGACGATCGCCGAGCCGGAGGTGATGGTCGCCGGACGGACGATCCAGCTCGAGACGCGGATCCTCCACACCGAGAACCGCGTCTCCTACGACAAGATGTCGACGAGCAACCAGTGGACGCTCGCGATCAACCACCGCCCGGTCCCGAACTTCACGTACGAGAAGGCGGCGGGGACGGCGTCGATCCGGCCGAAGGCCGACTTCACCTACGAGGACACGATCCAGTTCCGGGGGACGGCGACCGATCCCGACGGCGACGCGATCACCGCGTGGAAGTGGGACTTCGGTGACGGGAACACGGCGACGGTCCAGAACCCGACGCACCGCTACCCGAACGGCGGCACGTTCAGCGTGAAGCTGACGGTGACCGACGCGCGGGGGCTGACCGGGTCGGTGACGAAGCAGGTCGTTGTCGAGGGGCCGCCGAACGTCCCGCCGACGGTCGACTTCACCTGGACGCCGGAAGGGCCGGACATCAACCAGAACGTCACGTTCACCGCGACGGTGACCGACCCCGATCAGCCGACCGGCACCGCGTTCACGTACGCGTGGGACTTCGGCGACGGGACGACGAGCGCCGCAGCGAGCCCGCAGCATCAGTTCACCGAGAAGAAGGCGTACACAGTGACGCTGACGGTCACCGACGCCCAGGGCGGCGAGGGGACGAAGACGAAGTCGATCTCGATCGGGAACGAGAAGCCGGTGGCGGACTTCACGTTCGCTCCGGCGAATCCGACGACCGGCGAGGAGGTCCGATTCACCGACACGTCGACGGATCCGGATCCCGAAGACACGATTGCGTCTCGGGCGTGGGACTTCGGCGACGGGACGACGAGCACCGCGCAGAATCCCCGGAAGGTCTACACCGCGGCCGGCACGTACACCGTCACCCTGACGGTCACCGACAGCCGCGGCGGCGTCAGCGATCCGGTGACGAAGGATGTCACCGTGAGCGGTCCGACGACGGTCGTCCTGTTCAGCTTCCCGAACCCGGCGGCGACGCAAGCGACGATCACCTGCTACCTACCGGAAGGGGCGACGGACGCGACGCTTCGCATCTACAACTTGACAGGACGGATCGTCCACGAGCGGGCCCTCGCCGGCTCAGGGGCCGTCGTCTGGAACCTGCGATCCGACGACGGCCGGAACCTGCCGAACGGCGTCTACTTCTGTACTGTCACCGCCACGGGCGAGGACGGGCGGACCGTGCGGTCCGAGGTCTTCCGGCTGCTGATCTCGCGATAGAGGGAGGGAACGACCGTGAAACGAAGAACTCTCTGTGTGTGTGTGGCCCTCCTCGGCATCGGGCTCGGCCTGTCGGGGACGGCGCAGGTGAACGTATCGGTGCTCGACATCGAACCCGGCGTCAGCCAGCTCGGCGCCGGCGGCGCAGGACTTGCGGTGGCAAACGGAGCGGAGACGCTTTACTACAACCCGGCGGGGCTAGCGGCGCTCCCGGGGATCAGCTTTAGCTCGTTCTATGCCTCGCACTTCGGCCTGGCGAACTACTCGGCGTTCGCGCTGACCTTCCGAAACTGGGGCCTGGCGACGTTGTTGCTCGACGTTGGCGGGATCGCCGGGTACGACGAAGACGGGAACCCGACCGACACGCTCGCATACAAGAACACGGCGCTCCTGTTCGGGTTCGGATTCGATCCCCGGCGGCTCCCGTTCTTCCCGCGGCTCGCGTTCGATCTGGCGATCGGGGGGACGATCAAGTACCTCTCCGCGCGGGTCGGTGAGGACACGGGGTCGGGGTTCTCGTTCGATCTCGGGGCGCGGACGACGCTCCCCGACATGCGGCTCGGTCCGATTGGGTTCACGGATGTTGCGTTCGGCGTGACGCTCCTGAACCTGTTCGGAGCGATCAGCTACGACACCGCCCGGGAGAGCTTCGGAATGGATGTCCGGGTCGGCGGCGCGGCGACGATCGCTCGCGTCGTCCTCGCGGCGGTCGATCTTCATCTTGCGGGCGCATTTCACGCCGGACTGGCGTACCGGCCCGTCCCCGCGCTCGCGCTCCGGCTCGGCGTGGTCTCAGAGAGCGAGTGGTCGCTCACTGCCGGGGCGGGGATCAACATCGAGGGGTTCGTGATCGACTACGCGTTTGTCAGCCACTCGTTGGGCGGGACGCACCGCGTCGCATTGACCGTCGACTTCTCCGGCCTTGACATCTCCGCGATCACCCGATCGCTCCGGCGGATTCTCCCATAGAAGATCCTCCTTCTCATCGCAAGCCATCATCCTCACGGTTCCGGCGCAGGAGAGCGGCCCCCGCTCTCCTGCGCCATCTCCGGAAGAAAAAGGGGACAGGCTACTTTTCTCACTGCGTGAGAAGTGCCTCTAGCGGGCATGCCACAATATGAGAAAAGTAGCCTGTCCCCTTTTTTGGGGCATCTGCTCGCTGGAGGTCCGGCTCGTTCTCAATCGTTCCGATCGGGGAACCACTCGCGGCGGAGCGCGCCGAGCTGATCCTGTGCGATTGCCGTTCGGATCTCGTCCATCAAGCGGACGATGAACCGGAGGTTGTGAATCGTCGCGAGCCGGTAGAACGAGAGCTCGCCGGCCGCGAGAAGGTGTCTGAGGTACGCGCGGGAATGCACACCGCAGGTAGGGCAATCGCAGGCCGGGTCGATCGGCCGCTCATCGGTCCGGAAGCGGGCGTTGCGCAGGTTGATCCGGTGGCGCTCGCCCCCCCGGACGAAGACCGTCCCGTTGCGGGCAGAGCGCGTCGGAGCGGCGCAGTCGAACGTATCAATCCCGCGCTCTGCGGCGAAGAACAGGTCCTCAATCTCGCCGATCCCAAGGAGGTGCCTTGGGCGGTTCTCGGGAAGCCGCGGAACGGTCCACTCGAGGACGCGAAGCATGTCAGCCTTCGATCGGCCGAGGGACCCGCCGACCGCGTATCCGTCGAACCCCATCCCGGAGATCTCCTCCGCGCTGCGGATCCGCAGGTCCTCGTACGCGCCGCCCTGCACGATCCCGTACAGCGCCTGGTGCGGGTTCGGAAGCCCGGGCTCTCCGTCGAGGAGGCGAAACGCAGCGAGCGCGCGGCGGGCCCATCGATGCGTCCGCTCCATCGCGGCACCCGTGTACGCGCGATCGTGGAGGGGGGACGTGCATTCGTCGAGCGGAAGGATGATGTCGGCGCCGAGCATCCGCTCGATCCAGACGACCGATTCCGGCGTGAACAGGCGGGGGGAACCGTCGATGATCGACCGGAACGCGGCGCCCTCCTCGCTGAGGCGGACGAGTGAGCTGTGCTTACGGTCGTTCTTCGGAGGACTCTTCGCCGGATCGTCGCCCGGAAAGATGGAGGCGACCTTCCCGACTCCGTGCTCCTTTCCGGCGCCGAGGCTGAAGACTTGGAACCCTCCCGAGTCGGTCATCGTCGGGCCGGTCCAGCCGGAAAAGCCGTGCAGGCCGCCGAGTCTGGCGATCGTCTCCTCACCGGGGCGCAAGTGCAGGTGATACGTGTTGGCGATCACCGCCTGCAGTCCGAGAGTCGTCAGGGCGGCTGGCTCGACCGCCTTGATGGTCGCCCGTGTGGCGACGCCAACGAAGGCGGGGGTGCGGATCACGCCGTGCGCGGTCACGAGGCAGCCGGTGCGGGCGGACGATGTCCGATCGGTATGTGCGATGGCGAATGATACGGGACGTCCGCTGTCCACTGAGCTTCCCTTCGGATCCTTCTCTGACCCTGTCCGGTTGTCTCTTCACCGACTCAATCGGCGAACGCGATGGGGGATGATACGAGGCGGTGAGAGGGCCGGACAACCGCGGGACGACGAGGTCGATTGGAGGAAACGCAACGCCGCAGACGAGCTACGACGCCCCGGGGAACCGATCGGGCGACGATTGTGCGGGGGCATCGCGAGCCGAACGAGAACGTAGCGGGGACGAGCTACGGTGCTCCAGGAGAACGGACGGCGGCGTGTAGCGTCTGTCGGGGCTACCTGCTGAGGGCGCAGATGAGGGCGCTGTAATCGGAGGCAGGGTTCCAGAACAGGTAGCCGTTGCTTCCGGCGTCTCGCGTGGCGCGGATCTGCGCGAGGATGTAGTCCTCGATGGTCATCGTAATCGGGATATGCCGATCGAAGACCTGCAGGAACGGGCGAAAATTCGCCTGTACGCGCGCGGTCCCGGCGTTCAGGGAGTCACTAACACAGCGGTATGGGTCGTTCTGGTAGTAGGCCTCGGCGTAATGCGAGGGGTAGACCATCGGTGAGATGTAGTCGAGGTAGGGGGCCATCTCCTCGAGCGACTGGCCGATCGGATCGGTCTTCTTCATGTTCCACGGCCACAGGACGCGGCCGAAGATGTCGGCCGAGAGCGCGACCCGACCCGACAGCCGGTCGCGCGCCTCGGCGAGGAAGGCGTTGACCGCGCGGTAGCGCGCTTCGTATCCAATGGCGAGCCCGCCGCCGTCGGCGTAGCGGATGTAGTCGAACTGGATCTCGTCGAACCCGAGGCTCGCGACTTCGTCGGCGATCGCGAGGTTGTACGCGACAGCCTGCGGATCATCGGCGGGAACCCAGTCCGAGGAGATACCGAGATGCCGAGCGAGAAGCGGGTCGTAGAAGAGGACCTGTCGTGCGATCAGGTAGAGGCCGTGCGAACGCAGGAGCGGGAGAAGCTCGGCGAAGTTGAGGCGGTTCGTTGCCGCGCCAATCGTTCGCGCGAGCGGGACGGCGCTGCTGTAGCTGATGTCTCCGTGCATGTCCTTGACGTTGATGACGACGCAGTTGATCCAGCCGCGCTCAGCCATCATCAGAACGTCCTCGATGATCGACGCCTTGGTCGGCGCATACGATGTCAAATAGACGCCGATCCGCCCGTCGCCCGAGATCGAGCGGGACGGCGCGGCCGGGGTGACGTCATCGGGCGACTCGGCGCCGGGGCCGGACGGCCAGAGGAAGAGGACGGGGATGGCGAGGGCGGCGAGCAGGGTCAGCGTACGTTTCGGGCGGCTCATGGCGATCAGTCTAGTGGCCAGGCCGCGCCGGAGCGGTCGCCTCTGTTCGGCGATGCAAGGACGTTGGGCACTTGACGCCCACGGTGTCGGCGCTCCGACCCCTCGTTCACCGCCTGAACACAGTGTCTTCACAAGGAGAACAACTACCGGGGATACGCTGAATGCGCGTCTGGAGCGATCCGGCTGGCATTGTCGGCGCTCCTGTGCGGTTCGTATCATGTGATACCGCGGGCGGTCCTTCGGTCGCGCGGGTGGTGGAGACAAGTGCCAAAAAGGAGCTGCAGACTATGAAGCGCATTCATCTGGTTCTGTTCGCTGTCGTTCTGACGGCCGCCGCGGTGGCGGTGGCCGCGCACGGGCAGGTTCGTGGACCGATCCTCATTCTCGGCAACAGCGATTTCACTGCCGAGAACGGTGTCCGCTCGGGAAGCGGGACGGCCAGCGATCCGTACATGATCTCCGGGTGGGAGATCGACGTTCCGAGCGACGGCCGATACGGCGTGTTGATCGAGAACGTCAGCGCAGCGTTCGTCCTGAAGGGGCTCGTCATCCGCGGCGCGCACAGTGTCGACGGAGCGGCGATCCGAATCGGCTTCGCATCCGGCGGACGGATCGAGGGATGCGCCGTCTCGAATTCGATGCACGGGATCGAGGTTGTCTCCTCCGAGACGATCTCGATGAGCAACTGCGTCTTCTACGTGTCCGGGCGCGGGATGCGGGTCCTCGGCGAGTCGGCGGCCGACTTCCGTCATTCGATCGACGGATCGAATCAGATCAACAACCACCCGATCCTCTACTACGTTGGGCTAGATGGCGAGACGATCGCAGGGCAGCGCGGTGCGCACATGACCGTCGCCGACAGCCGGAACGTGACGATCACCGGGAACGAGATTGTCAACGGCGACGGCATTCTGCTGGCATTCGTCGACGGCGGCGAGGTCGTCGGGAACGCGGTCTACCGGACGAGCCCGGTCTGGACCGATCACGGGATTCACCTCTATCGTTCGACGGGGCTCACGGTCCGCGAGAATTCCCTGCGGAACAATCGCTTGGCGGGGATCCAGCTCTCGCTCGCGTGGGAGAACGAGATCCTCGAGAATCAGGTCCTGGCGAACGATACCGGGATCCGGCTCGTCGGCGCGGACGAGAACCGGATCGACGAGAACATCCTGTTTGCGAACGTCACGGCGATCGAGCTGACCGGGGGAGCGAGCGGGAACAGCGTGATCGGGAACGTGATCTACCACGAGAACACGAAGCGCGGGATCCATCTCGAGCTGTCGATGGCGAACCGAATCGAGCGGAACGCACTGACTAACTGCGAGATCGGGATTGTCGTCGAGGCGGACGCCTCGAACAACGCGGTCCGGGCGAACACGATCGTCGCGGGCGCATACGGGATGACGGTCTCTGGTTCGTTCAATGAGTTCGTGGAGAACCTGATCACACAGCAGAATCGCGGGATCCTCTTTCCGGAGGCGTACGGCCGCTCGCTCGCTCGCGGGAACTTGTTCCGGGGAAACGTGCTCGCCGATAACGGACACCAGATCTACGTCAACCTCGATTCGGAAGGGAATCGGTTCACCGGAAACACGATCCTCGGGGCCGCCCAGCGGCTGGTCGAGGACCGCGGGACCGGGAACCGTTGGGCCGTCGACGGTGTCGGGAACTACTGGGGCGGAGCGGACATGGTGGATCGGGACGGCGATGGGTTCAGCGACCTTCCGGTCACGGTCTACCCCGCGGCGGTCGAAGACACGGCGCCCCTGATGTCGCCCCGCTCGTCGGGCGGGATCCTGTCAACGATGGACGAGGCAACGATCGTCATCGAGACCGCTGGTGGGGAGACGGCCGAGATCCCGATCCTGCGGGCGGATGCTGGGTACGAACGGTGGATCGGGTTCCGCGGGTTCCCCGCGGCGCTGCTCGACGGGTTCCCGGGGATCCTTTTCGTCTTCGACGATGAGGCGGAGCGCCGGTTCACGATGGTGACGGTTCCGTTCGACCTGGATATCGCATTCTTCGACGCGGAGGGTCGTCTCGTCGGAACGACCGTCATGACGGCGAATTCCGATGATCTCTACACCGCGCGAGAGCCGTTCCGGTACGCGCTTGAGCTGCCCCGGGGGCGGCTCGGCGAGCTCGGGATCGGCGCGGGCGCCCGGCTGCGGATCCTGTAGCAGAGCCTCCAGTGACGGCGATCTCGGCGGTGGTCTTCGATCTGGACGGAACCCTCGTCCGCTACGAGGGGATCGAGTTCGAGTCGAGTTGGGGCGCGATCGCCGCCGCCGCCGAGGTCGCCGAGCAGTCGCTTGCGCTGTTGCAGAAGTACATGGGGCGGCCGGAAGCTTACGCGCAGTGGGTGGCGCAGGATGCGGCGCTCCTGGCGGGGATCTCTGTCGAGCGCGTCGCCTCGCGGATTTTCCCGGCTCCCTATGCAGCGGGGGTCCGCGAAGCGGTCGAGGCTCTGCGGGGGCGGTACCGAATGGGAATCCTCTCCTCCGGTGTGGACCTCGTCGCCGAGTGGGCGCGCCGGGATCTCGGGTTGGAGTTCGCGCTCGCAAATCACCTAGAGGTCACCGGAGGCAGGTTCACGGGACGGAGCCGGACGGTCGTCGGCTTGTGGGAGAAGGCGGAGGCGCTCCGGGCGCTCGCCGGGGAGCTGGGCATCCCGCTCCAGGAGATCTGCTTCGTCGGCGATCACGTGAACGACATCCCACCGATGGAGATCGTCGGCCTGGCTGTCGCTGCGAACCCGAAGGATCGGCGAGTTCGGGAGGCCGCAGCGCACACGATCTCGGATTTCTCCGAGCTGCCGGAGATCCTGGTCAGAGCGGCCGGCTGAGCGATCAGTCGGGGGTGTGGTAGTAGAACGCCTGGTAGGTCAGGCGATCGAGGATGTCTCCCTGAAATGTCCGTCCCAACCCGCGTCGGACGAAGTCCGGAAGGCTGCGACGTAACGTCTCTGAGTAGTCGACCGCCAGGACTGCGTCCTCCGCGAGGGGGGTGACTGTCTGCTGCAGCAGCTTGGCTCCGATCCGGCGGAGGTCCTGATAGTCAGGGTCGATGACGACGGCGGGAAGAAAGTAGATGAGCCTGTCGCGGTATCGGTTCGGATACCGCTGGGCGAAGTACGCGGCGTTCACCCACGGGACCTTCGCCAAGATGTTGGTCATGAGCGTGAGTCCGATCAGACGGGTGTCCGCATACACGAGGTACTTCGTGAAGTCCTCGTCCCGGAGGAGCGCGTCGAACTCCGCATCGGAGTAACTCCCGTGGTGGATCGGCGTCCGGTCGTTGACCTCGTCGAACGCGACCCGGTAGATCGACCGGAGGCGCTCCCGCGTGGATCCATCGTGGACGATCAGCGTCTTGACGATTCGAATCTCTTCGTCCATGCGTGTCCCTCCGGTTCGGGCTACGTGCCGAAGATCCGGTCTCCAGCGTCGCCGAGCCCGGGGAGGATGTACCCCTTCTCGTCGAGATGACGGTCGAGGGCGGCGCTGTAGATCGGGACATCGGGGTGCGCGGAGGAGAACGTATCGACCCCTTCGGGTGCAGCGACGAGGCAGAGGAACTGGATGTGCCGTCCGCCCTCCCGCTTGATGATATCCGCGGCCGCTACAGCGCTCCCGCCCGTCGCCAGCATCGGATCGACGAGGATAACCCGAGCCCGCGGAAGCTCTGGGGGGAGCTTGCAGTAGTACTCGACCGGGCGGAGCGTCTCCGGGTCGCGGTAGAGCCCGATGTGCCCGACCTTCGCGGTCGGGATGAGGTTCAACACCCCGCCGAGCATCCCGGTCCCCGCGCGGAGGATCGGAACGAGGACCACAGGAACGTCGAGGACTCGCCCTGTCATCCGTTCGAGCGGCGTTGAGATCTCGACGTCGCGAAGCGGGTAGCCTCGTGTGATCTCGTAGACCATGAATGCGGTGAGTTCCTCCAGCATCCGGCGGAACGTCTCGTTGTCCGTCATCCGGTCGCGCATCCGCGTCAGCTTGCTCTGGATCAGCGGGTGATCGAGGATGTGAAGGCTCGGCATCGCTCTCCTTGGGATCCGCGTTTGCGAGAAGATACCGCAGCGGCGACGCTCGGACAAGACGCGTCTTGTCCGAGCGTCTCAAGGACAGCCGCGACCTGCCTCGTTACGCGCTACCGCCCGGTGACCTGCATCGAGTCGATCAGAATGAACGGCGCGAGCCCACCGGAGAGAAGGCCGGCCGCGCACGGCCGGCGCTCGGCGCTAACCGCGCGGACACGAAGGAGATCATGGTAGATGTTCCCCGAGATCATCGTTTGATCGAGGCGGCCGACGACGCGCCCGCTGCGTACGTGGAATCCGATCGCTTGGACGGCGAAGTGCCCCTGCGGGTAGTTGCCGGAATGGAAACCCATTCCGCCCGTGATCAGGAGCCCCTCGTCGAGCGTCGTGAGCATCTGTCGCCAGGGGGTCGCTCCCGGTTCGACCTCCGGGTTGACGAACCAGGGCGTCGGTGGAAGTTCGGTCCCCGATCCAAACAGCGCGCGCTTAAGACCGTTCCCGGTCGGCGGCTGGTCGAGCGCCGCGGCGGATTCGAGGTCGAGGATGAATCCCTTGAGCAGGCCGTTTTTCACCAGGACGCGGCGGGCGCACGGGACACCCTCGTCATCGAACGGGCGGGACTCGGGGTCCCCGGCGCGGAGGGGATTGTCGACAATCGTCAGCGCCTCGGAGAGAATCCGCTCCTCAACCCGATCGATCAGGGGTGATGTCCCCTTCCGGACTGCGTTGCCGCTCAGGCCGAAGAGAAGCGGCAAGAGCAGAAGATAAGCGGCGTCCGGAGCGAGCAGGATCGGCAGCCGGCCGGTCGACGGCGTCGATGTCACGTCCCCCCAGCGGTACCACTCGACGAATTCCTCGATGAGCGAGTCGTCGACCCAGAACGGGGACGTCGATCGGGCGGACTTGTAGACGCCGACGCCGACCCCCTTGAACGGTGCGCCGAACGCGATCGACAGCCCGGATGTGCAGTTCTCGCCGGCCGCTCCGCTCGTCGTCTCGATCACGCGATGATCGGTCTCTGCCTCCGCATGCGCCCGGAGCGCGATCGCGGGGAGCTCATTGCGCACCCGGCGGACGATCGACTCGCATCGCTCGACGAGCACGGCGCTGTCGAGATCCGCCGTCGCTGGGTCGCCATTCTCGACTGCGGGATACCGCGCCGGACCGGCGAACGCGAACGTCGCCGGGTCCCCGTGAGCGGCCGCGGCGACGGCATCATAAAGAAGGCACGCGCCGTCGGGGAAGATGCCGAACGCGGTTCCCGTTCGCCCGTGGTCGATCACCCGAAGGGCGACCGACGAGAGCTCCTCCTCCGAAACTCCCTGAAGCTGGTAGTTCTGGTAGTTGACGGTGGTCGACCGGCGGCGATGCCAGTGGAGCTCGGCACCGTCGACCCGTGCCCTGGCCTCCTCGATGAGCGCGTGCATCAAACACCTCCGATCGTCACAGCGTCGATCTTGATGTGCGGTGCCCCTTTGCCGGACTTGCGGTTGAGCTGCATCGGGGATCCCTTTCCGCAGCCGCCTCGCTCCCCGAATTCCATGTCGTCGCCGATCATCGAGATGTTCCGCAAAGTCGAGAAGAGCTCGCCGCTCATGTTGATGTCCCGGACCATCGGTCCGATGCGGCCGCTGCGGATACAGAACCCCCACTGAGCGCCGAACGTGAACTGATCCCCCGCCGTCTGCCCGCCCTTGGCGCCGACGAGGTAGTAGCCGTTGTCGATCGAGCCGACCATCTCATCGAACGTCGAGGTCCCTGGCTCGATCGATATGTTCGACATCCGAACGATCGGTGTGAAGACCGCATCAACCGCGCGCATGTTCCCGGAGAGCGGCTCCCCGAACTCGGCCGCGGTCTCCCGGGAGTGAAGCCGGCCGACGAGGACGCCCGCGTGGATCAACTCCGTGCGTCGGCCGCGCACCCCTTCGTCGTCGATCTCGTAACTGCCCGGATATCCCGGGATCGTCGGGTCGTCCGCCACGTTCAGAAGCGAGCGACCCACCGTCGTTCCGACGGAGAGCCGCTCCCGGAACGAGGGGTTGTTCTGCAGGCCGTCCGCCTCGGAGAGGTGGCCGAACGCCTCGTGGATGAACACGCCGGCCTCGCTCGGATCGAGGACGACCGGGCAGATCCCGGATCTCGCCGGCTTAGCGTCAAGCAGTTCGCACGCACGGGCGACCTCGTCACGGAGCTCGTCCTCGCGCCCGACGAGGCGGGAGAAGTCGTCGTTCCCGCCGTAGGCGAAACGGACCCGCTGAACGACGTCGCCCTTCTTGGCGACGATCATCCCGTAGACCCCGACGTTGAGGAGTTCGTACTCGATCATCGTCCCTTCGCTGTTGATGAACATGCGAGAGGACGCGAACTCGTCGTACTCCGATTGGGTTGTGATGACGCGGGGCTCCTCGAGAAGGATCCGGTTGTAGTGGGCGAGGAGTTCGAGCTTCTCGCTGAGAGGAATCGATCGGGGGTCCCGCTTGGGGGAGAGACTGAACCGCTCGACGATCGCCGGCGCGTCTGCCAGTCGGAGCGGGCACTCCCGCATTCGGCCGACGATCCGCGCCGACGCGCACGTCCGTCTTGCGGTCGAGGTGGCTGCATCGGGATCGGAGAACGAGGCGATCGCCTTTCCGCCGCCGGCGTAGGCACGGACGTGGCCGCCCCCGCCGGTCGTTGAGGAGATCTGAGTTAGCTCCCTCCCCTGGTACGTGATCCGTATCTTTCGGTTCTCCTCGTAACGGAGGTCGGCGTAATCCGCCGGGAGTCCCGTGACGAGCGAAGTCAGACGATCCTTCATGGGATCACCGCCGTTTCAATGCGTGGGGTGACGCCCATGCTATGGAAGCGGACCGCACGGCGCAACCCGCTGCGCAGACGGTCGCTCGCGATAGAACGCGGCCGCGGCGGCCGCCAGCACTGGCAGGAATGAAACCCCGGTCATGACGGGGATCAGGCCGAATCGATCCGCGAGTCCGCCGATCGGCGTCAAGGCCAGGCCGCCGATCCCCCACGCCAAGCCCATTACGAGCCCGGAGACCATGCCGGTCCGCCCCGGAAGACACTCCTGCGCGGCGACCACGCCGACCGGGTTCGTCGATAGCGCGAAGAGACCGACGGCGGCTGCAAGCGGGAGAACGAGCCCGACAGGCGCGTAGAGGAACAGAAGGCACGCCGGGGTCGCCAGCAGGATCGTCGGCACGAGGATGACCTTGCGGCCCCACCGATCGGACAGGCCGCCGGCGAAGAACCCGCCTGCAGCGCCGGTGAACAGGTAGATGCTGATCGTGGCTCCGCCGAGGAAGGCCGTCCCGCCTTTCTCCGTCACGAGGACGGCGAGGAAGTTCCCGAAAGCGAGGGCGGCGGTCGAGCGGAGGACGAGCGCCGCCCAGAGCGGAGCGAGCCTCGCAAAATCGTGCATCCGGCGGTCGCCCGTGAGGCCGGCCGGTCGCGGAAGGAGGCGCCGGCGACGGATCCCGGCAGCGAACAGCACGAGGAGCAGCAAGCCGGGCACGGCGAGCCAGATCATCCGGGGAAACCCGAACCGCCCGACCACGCTCAGGACGAGGAGGGGAGCGATTCCGGCGCCGATGGTCCCGCCGGCGGAGAATAGAGCCATGTTCACCCCGCGGCGCGGCGCCCCCTCCGAGACGAGCGCGGCGGCGACTGGGTGAAAGAGCGCGGTCCCGAGGCCGCCGATCGCGACCAGGACGAGCAGCGCGGCCGGAGATCCGGCGAGGCCGATCGCGCTCATTGACCCGATCGTCAAGAACGGCCCCACGGCGCCGATCCACGGCCGTCGCGTCCGATCCGCGACGTGACCGAGAGCGGGCTGACAGAGGGAGTTGACGACGGTGTGGACGGTCCCGAGCAGTCCGGCGAGCGCGAGGGAGAGACCGAGCCGTTCGATCAGGAGAGGAAGGAGCGGCGTGTAGAAGCTGGCGTACGTGTCGTTCAGCATGTGGCCGAGAAACAGAACGAGCGTCCGGCGATAGCTGAATCCCCCTGCGGAGTTGGGCATGCCAGCGGATCATATCCCTCGCGGCGCGGGGGGACAAGGAGGGAACGCTCGGCATGCCGCACCGGACAGCGCATTCCTGTGCGCATCGCGCGGGATTCGATCGGCATCGATCGGTCTGTCGGCTCCACGTTTGACGAGGTGCTTGCTGCCGCGGGGTGGGCGTCGAGCTCCTCTATGCGATCCGTTGGCCGCTGCGCTCCGAGAGAACTCGTCAGCTCTCGGTGCCGCAAACGTCCCGGCCGCCGCCATCGGTCACAGGATCGACTCGAGGAGCGCCTCGGATAGGTCGAGCGGGTGTCCAACGAAGCGGATGACGCCTTGACGGTCGATCAGGAACGTGCGCGGAATGCCGACGTCGGAGCTGCTGACGCCGTAGAGCTGGGCGATCCGGTTGCCGGACTTCCCGCCGGGCTCCCAGACGCTCAGGAAGCGCGTGAACCCGTTCGTCTGCAGGAAGTCGACGGCGTCGGCCTCTGCAGAATCGGTGCTGACGAGGATCGCGACGACGCCCCGGTCTCCGTGAGACGCGATGAGCCCGTCGAGGTGCGGGAGGCTCCGGCGGCAAGGTGTGCACCACGCGCCCCAGAAGTCGAGCAGGACCACACTCCCTCGGTGGTCGGACAGCGTGACGGTTCCTCCATCGGTCGCATGCGCCGTGAAGTCGGGCGCGGTTCGACCGACCTGGAGACCGATCGGGGGGCCGTCCGCGTCGACCGTGATCGTCAGACGGTCGCTCGACCGGCGGCCGCGATCGTCTCGAACGATCAGCTCAGCGATGTAGACGCCGTCGGTCTCGTACGCATGATGCACGACGATCCCGAACTCGGTACCGACCGCTGGTGCGCTCCCATCGCCGAAATCGATCTCGTATTCCATGGGTCGATCGCGCGAGTGGCGCGAGCGGCCGACGCTGAAACTAACCGCGAGGGGTGCCGGCCCGGTCACGACAGCGCAGTCCAGAACGGCGACCGGTCCGGGCGGCTCGAGACAGCCGGTCAGGAGCGCGAGTGTCCCGAGGAAGAGCAGCGCCGATCCGACGGCGCGCCGTCGGATCGACCTCATTCGCAATTGCGTCCTCATGAGTTGATGATCACCGACCAACCCGGAGTGATCGACGAACGAGGAACCGTCGGAACACCTCATCGCTCACGATCTGTAAAGGGACACGCGGGCTCGGTGCGCTGCGGACATAAGCGCAACGAACTACCCGCCGGGGATGGCGAGCGGGACGACGGCCATCGCGGCCGGGTGGAGCGAGATCGGCATCCGATCGACGAGCTCGCCGTCGGGGGCGAAGCGATAGAGCTGCCCGCCGGAGTCCCCGCGGGCGACGACGTACAGGTTCCCCGCGGGGTCGCGATCAGCGGCGAGGAGTTCGAGGCCACGGCTGAGCGACGTGAGGAGGACGGTCCCCGCCGGGGTTCCCCATCGGAGACGGCCGACGGCGTCGAGCCAGACGAAGCCGCCGTCGTGAACGACGAGGACGGTTCGGACGTTCTTCTGATCCCATTCGATCGGGAGGAGCGACTCGACGTCGACGAGCGAGCCGTCGAGTGCGATGCCGTAGATCCGGCCGGCGGTCCCGTCGTGCGCTGCGAGGACCAGGAGCGGATCGCCGCTCTCGACGGGAACCACAGCCATCGTGACCGGAGGAGTCAGCGTTCCCCACAGCCCGGAGGCGGCAAGCGGCGGGAAGCACCGGGTCGGAAGCGATGAGGTCGGGCCGCCCGGGGAGGGTGGCTCGAGGCGCCAGATCCCCTCGGTTCGCAGGTCACCGCGCGGGCACCCTCCGGACGACGAAAACAGGAGAAGGGCGTTGGTCGGCCCGATCGCGATCGCGATTGGAGACAGCCGTCCAGCGTACGGATCGCACGATTCGACGGTACACTCGGGTACCGGCGTCTCCGCAGCATCGTAGACGGTCCGCGGGGCGAGGCTGGCGAAGTCGACGTGCACGACGCGACCGGCGCATGGATCAGCGAGGTAGAGCCCGTCACCCGGGGAGTGGACGATCGATCGATACGCATCAGCAGCTCGGAACGGGAGGCCGATGAAGAGGGGCCAGCCGGTGAGGTCGTCGTTCTTCAAGACGTAGATGTGCCCGGCCTCGTCCGACAGGTAGATCGCGACGTCCCCGGGGACTGTGCCGGCAATTGCTGAGGAGGCGATGAAGAGAATGAGGCAGCCGACGATCAAGCAGGATGACGACTTCATATGCCGGCTCCTCTCCAGCGGTGGCGCAGACAAACGGCGTGCATCGTCTCACCTTACCCGAGCTGTGCCCGGACCGCAACGCCGTAAAGACTGCTTGACGACGGAGTTTCTCGCGGCTATAGTTGACCGCGGGATCCGGCAATGAATACGCGACGGCCGCTGTATCAACGGCTTCTCATCTATATTCCGATGCCCCGCTGACGGGGCGACTTTCGCTTGGTTTTTCCGTGGCAGCTCGCGCACGTTGTTTGGGTCTTGCATTGACGGGGAGTACGGAGATGACGACGAAACGATACGAGAAGCTCGATCAGGATCCGGTCGCCCGAGAGCAAGCGGTATTGGCGTTCTGGCGGTCCCGGCGAACGTTCGAGAGGACGCTGGAGGCGACCGCGGACGGCCCCCGGTACGTCTTCTACGAGGGGCCGCCGACGGCGAACGGGCGCCCGCACTTCGGGCACCTGATGCCCCGAGTCTACAAGGACCTCTTCCCGCGGTACAAGACGATGCGCGGGTACTACGTCGGGCGAAAGGGCGGATGGGACACCCACGGCTTGCCGGTGGAGCTTGAGGTCGAGAAGGAGATCCGCGTCAACAGCAAGCCGGAGATCGAGGCGTACGGCGTCGAGCGGTTCGTTCAGAAATGCAAGGAGTCCGTCTGGCGGTACAAGGCAGAGTGGGAGCGCATGATCGAGCGGATGGGGTTCTGGATCGACCTTGAGTCCGCCTACGTCACCTACACGAACGACTACATCGAGTCGGTCTGGTGGGAGCTCAAGACAATCTACGACCGTGGGTTCCTCTATCAGGGGCACAAGACGCTCCCGTATTGCCCGCGTTGCGGGACCGGTCTCTCGTCGCACGAAGTGGCGCAGGGATACCGGGAGGTCGAAGACCCGTCGGTCTCCGTCCGGATGCCGATCGTCGACGACCGAGACGCGGCGTACGAGCGCGACCCGAAGAGACGGACGTCGCTTCTGACGTGGACGACGACCCCGTGGACGCTCCCGGCGAACGTCGCCCTTGCGATCGCACTGGACGCCGCGTACGTCGAAATCGAACAGGGTGAAGAACGGCTCATTCTGGCCCGCGCGCTGCTGGAACGGGCGGTTGTCGGCCCGTATCGGATCGTCCGCGAGGTCCGCGGGGCCGCGCTGATCGGGCTCCGATACGAGCCGCCGTATCGGCTGACGGACGCCGCCGCAGCCCATCGCGTCGTGCCGGCGGGGTTCGTGAACCTCGAGGACGGGACGGGAATCGTCCACATCGCGTCGGCGTTCGGCGAGGACGACTACCGACTCGGACAGGAGATCGGCCTCCCGTTCGTACAGCCGGTCGATCTGAGCGGCCGTTTCACAGACGCGTTTCCGCTCTGCGCGGGGCAGTCCGTCAAGGACGCCGATCCGGTCATCCTCGAGGACCTAGGGAATCGGGGTCTCCTCTATCGCTCCGACGTCTACCGGCATGATTACCCGTTTTGCTGGCGATGCGACACGCCGCTCCTTTACTACGCAATGGATTCCTGGTACATCCGGACGACCGCGTTTCAGCGCGAGATGATCGAGAACAATGCAAAGATCCGATGGTACCCGGCACACGTCGGAGAGGGGCGCCTTGCCGACTTCCTCGCGAATCTGAAGGACTGGGCGCTGTCGCGGGACCGATACTGGGGGACGCCGCTGAACATCTGGGTCTGCGAGGCGTGTGGGACGACCGTCTCCGTCGGAAGCCGGGCGGAGCTCGTCGAGCGGGCGGCCGATCCGGCGCTCGCGACGGACGTCGAGTTCCACCGGCCATACATCGATCGCGTCCACCTGCGGTGCGCCGGCTGCGGCGGAACGATGCGCCGTGTCCCGTACGTCATCGACACCTGGTTCGACTCGGGGAGTATGCACACGGCGCAATGGCATTACCCGTTCGAGAACGAGGACCGATTCCGAGAGAGCTTCCCGGCCGATTTCATCTGCGAGGCGATGGAGCAGACCCGCGGTTGGTTCTACACCCTCCTCGCGACGGCGACGATCGTTCACGGGGAGGCGCCGTACCGAAACTGCATCGGGACTGGCCTCGGCCTCGACGAGAGCGGCCTTAAGATGAGCAAGAGCAAAGGGAACGTCCTCGATCCGTGGGAGCTGATCGATCGACTCGGCGCCGATTGCATCCGATGGTACCTTTGCTCGTCGAGTGCTCCGTGGAAGTCGAAGCGATTCTCGGTCGACGATGTGAAAGAGCCGCTCTACCGGTTCCTCGACACGGTGCGGAACACGCACGACTTCTTCGCCCTCTACGCGTCGATCGACGGGTACGATCCGGACACGCACCGCTGTGCGGATGCCGATCGGACGATCCTCGACCGGTGGATCTGCTCGCGGCTCGCGGCCACGGCCCGGGCCGCCTCAGCCGCGCTCGACGGATACGACGTGGTCGCAGCGACGTCCGCGCTGGAAGCGTTCGTCGACGAGCTGTCGAACTGGTACGTCCGGCTATCGCGGCGTCGGTTCTGGAAGGGCGGGATGGGACCCGACAAGATCGCCGCCTACGACACGCTGCGCGGCGTCTTGACCGATCTCGCCCGTCTCCTCGCGCCGTTCGTCCCGTTTCTCGCCGAGGCGGTCTACCAGCCGCTGCGGACGGACGGGATGCCGGAGAGTGTCCACCTGTGCCCCTACCCGACCGGCGAGGACGGCCGGATCGACGAGGCGCTCGAGCGGGAGATGACGGTCGCCCGGCGGATCGCTGCGCTCGGACACCAAGCACGAAACGAGGCTGGGGTGCGGGTTCGTCAACCGCTGCCGCGAATCGTGGTCGAGGTCGGTGATACCGACGGGATCTCCGATGAGATCGTGGCGCTGCTCAGCCGGGAGCTGAACGTGGAGTCCGTCGAGTTCCCAGGGAGCCTGGACGCGCTGTTCGCGGAGCGAGCCGTCCCGAACTTCCGGTCTCTCGGCCCACGCCTTGGCGGGACAGCGCAGCGGGCGGGTGCAGCAATCAAGGCGCACGACGCGGCGGCGCTGAAGCGGGCACTGGCGGACGGATCGGCATCGATCGACGTCGATGGACGGCGCGTGGAACTTCAGAGCGGTGACGTGCAATTCGAGCGCGAGGTTCCCGATCGGTTCATCCACGCGGTGGATGGGCCGATTCGGCTGCTCCTCGATCTCTCGATTGACGATCGGCTACGCACACTCGGGCGGATGCGCGAGCTCGTCCACCGGATCCAGATCGCGCGGAAGGGCGCGGGGTTCGATGTGACCGATCGGATCCGCCTGGAGATCGAGACCGACGACACGATCTGGACGCTCGTCGCGGAGAACGAGGAGGAGATCGGCGCCGAGGTCCTCGCGACCGAGATCGGACGCGGATGTTTGAGCGAGGAGGTCGATCACGCGGTCGATCTGGAGCTCGACGGGCACCCGATCCGGCTCGGACTCACGCGGGGGGCGTCGAGGGGGGAGGGGTCCGGGTGAGAGGCGCGATCGCGGTGCTTGGACTGCAGTGGGGAGACGAAGGGAAAGGGAAGATCACGCACCTGCTCGCGCGGGAGGCGCCGATGGTCGTCCGATTCAACGGCGGTCCGAACGCCGGTCACACGGTGATCGACCGCGGTGTCAAATTCGGAACGCACTTGATCCCCGCCGGCGCGTTCTACCCGGGATCGACGAACGTGCTCGCCGGCGGGATGGTGATCGACTTCGGAGTGCTTCGCGGCGAGGTCGAGACGATTGCCGAGCACCTCGGATCGAGCCCCCGGCTCCTGATCGCGGAGAACGCGCACCTGATCCTCCCGTACCACCGGATCCTTGAGGAGATCGAAGGGAGCGGGACGCGTTTCGGGACGACCCGGCGCGGGATTGCGCCGGCCTACCGGGACAAAGCGGCCCATGTCGGGATCCGGGCCGGCGACCTCCTCCGACCGGCGGTCCTGCGGGAGCGACTGCGATGGCGGATCGACGGGCTGAAGCGGATCTGGACCGATCGCGACGAGATCCTGTCCCTCTCTACGGATCGCCTCGCGGAGGAGCTGCTGGAGACTGCTGCGCCGCTTCTCGGCTCGATCGGCGATGCGACAGGCGCGATCCGCGACGCCCTCGACCGTGGCGAGGCAGTCCTGTTCGAGGGCGCGCAGGGGGCGCTGCTCGATGTCGACCACGGAACGTACCCGTACGTCACATCGTCGTCGACGACGTTCGCCGGCCTCGGAAACTCGATCGGGATCCCGACTCCCGCCGTCGCAAACCGCTGGGGCGTCGTCAAAGCGTACACGACCCGTGTCGGCGAGGGGCCATTCCCGACCGAGATTCGCGACGACACAGGGGAACGGCTCAGGGAGCAGGGCGGGGAGTACGGCGTGACGACCGGGCGACCGCGCCGGTGCGGCTGGCTCGACCTCGTGTCGCTGCGACACGCGGTGGCCGTCAATGGCGCGAACGGGCTTGCGGTGACGAAGCTGGACGTGTTGACCGGCCTCGATGAGCTTCGGGTCTGCCGCGCATACCGGATCGACGGCCGGAAGACCGATCGGTTCCCGCTCTCGGCCGACGAACTGGAGCGGTGCGAGCCGATCTACGAGAGCGTCGACGGATGGTCGCAGGCGCCGATGGCCGCGGGCGGATACGACGGGCTCCCGACCAGTGCGCGGCAGTACGTGGAGCGGCTCGAGGCGGCGGCGGGAGTGCCGGTCGTGATCGTCTCCGTCGGCCCTCACCCCGAGGAGACGATCGTGCGGACGCGCCTTTGAAACGCCCTGGGGCGGCCGCTATAATCCCACCCTCGATCGAATCGATTGGCGGACGATTGCGAAGGAGCTTTCCGATATGCAGCGGACGTACGTGGCGAAGAACGAAGAGATCGGCAAGACGTGGGACCGCGGTTGGTATCTCGTCGATGCCGACGGAAAACGGCTGGGACGGCTTGCGAGCGAGATCGCTGTCGTCCTGCAAGGCAAACACAAGCCGATCTACACGCCCCACGTCGACACCGGCGACTACGTGATCGTGATCAACGCCGAGAAGATCGAACTGACCGGCGAGAAGTGGGACAAGAAGCTCTTCCAGCGCCACACAGGATACATTGGCGGGCTCAAGGAGATGACCTACCGTCGGTTGATTGCGCGGAGACCGACGACCCCCGTCCGTGAAGCCGTCCGGCGAATGCTACCGAAGACCAAGCTCGGCCGGAGGATGCTCCGCAAGCTGAAGGTCTACGAAGGTCCGATCCACCCGCACGCCGCGCAGACCCCGAAAGAACTCGAGATCTAGTCCGTGTCGGGGCGCAAACCGGGTTCTGTTCATCGGGGGCACTCCCCTTTCAGGCTGGGTGCGTTCTCGAACACCCAGCGACCGCTTGTCGATCGCGAGGTCGTCCCGCTCCCACTCCCGCATGGGGGGGCGAAGCAAGCGGCACGCGTCTGGTGGACTCCTCGGCGAAGCCGTCGAAGTCACCGATTTCCATTGGATGTAGAGGGCGATCGGTCATGAGAGAATGGGGACACGTGTCCACAACCTCCTAGACAAACTCGGGAAGGGACGTCGACACCCTTCCTTTCTCCACTTGCCAGGCGAGGCTAGACTCCCTGCATAGATACCGGTTTCAGAACGGGTGGTGGGGAAACTATGGTGAGACGATCCCGCAGCTTCGCGACGTACATGGTCGTTGCTGTGATGGTGGTGGCGGTCGCCTTCGGCGCTGCGGCACAGCGGCAGAAGCTTGCCGTGTTCGTACAGGCTGCGGCGCCCGTTCCGGCCAAGGATCTCGATCTGTTGAAGAACTACGCAGCGCAGCGCTGCGCGGTAGTGGCTGGCGCCGAGGTCAGCTCACAGGGTGAGCTGATGTACGCGCAGCGGATGACGAATACCTACATCGGGAACAGCATCACGGTCGATGGAATGCGGCGGCTCGCGCAGACGCTCGGCGCGGACCACATCATCATCCTGCGGTTCGTCCGTTGGGAGAACCAGATCTCCTACAAGCCGGAGCGATCGCTTCTGCTGCTCGGCGCCACGTCGTTCCTCGATCCGTCGCTGCAACTCCTGATCAGTCCGCTGGGACTGCTCTTCGGTATCGAGAAGGAGGCGACGGTCGCGCTGATCGCGACCGTCTTTAGCCCGTTGGGGGATGTGAGATTCACGACAACGGTCACCTACGCGGATCGACCTCTCCTATCGCTGTTGACCGCCGATCCGGTGGAAGCGGCCAAGGGAGCGATCGACGCGGTCCTCTATCAACTCGCTGTGGCACTGTAATGAGTATTGGAACGCGAAAGGAGGCGTGTCGTAGCGTAATCGGTGTTACAGACGTGAAGAGAGGAGATCTGCTAGAGTGAAGATGAATTGCTGCTTTGATTCCGGGTGACAATGACGAGAACAACAAAGGAGGTAGCAATGAAGGTGCGTAAGGTCAGACTACTTGGCCTTCCCTTCGTTCTGACGGTGGTCGTTCTCCTCCTTGCGCTGACCGCATTTGGGCAGGCAGAGGGCTACTTCACTGTCAGTCAAGGGGAAACGCGAGTCCAGATCAAGCCGCTGGAGAATCCCGCGACCGCCGTGAGCTTCTACGGCTACGCAAACAGCATATCGAACACGAGGCTCGAGGAGCCGAATACGGCGGTCTTGTTTCTTTACAAGAACACCGTCGACGGGTCCATCTCGCTGTTCGTCCTACTGAGTGCGACGGGAGGGACGGCCGGAACGACGACGCTGACCTTGTCGGGTGTGCCGGCTGGTGCCAGCTTCTTGGTCCGAGACGACAGCTTCGACTTCCGCGACACGTGGTCGTTGACGCCGCCGGACGGCAAAGTATCGTGGACGTGGGACGCCGGCTTCAGCGATGGGATGGTTCTCGGGCCGCTCGGCTCGACGTTTGAGATGACGTTGTTCCCGCAGTTCACGTCGGGGATCACGAAGGTGAAGTTCCTGACGGGGACCGTGGGGGCGCCGCAGCCGGTGACGCTGAACCTGATCGACCCGATCGTGGTCGCTGCGACGCCGAACCGGCCGCCGCAGGTCTCGTTCTCGACGTCACCGACGGAGGCGCGGATCAACCAACCGATCACGTTCAATGCTTCGGCGTCGTTCGATCCGGATGGATCGATCGTCAGCTACGAGTGGGATTTCGACGGGGACGGCCTCTTCGATCAGAAGACGAGCGATCCGGTGACGACGTTCAGCTACTCAACGAGCGGGACGAAGCGAGTGACGTTGCGCGCCACCGACAACGAAGGAGCAACCGCTCGCACGACCGTTACGATCAATGTCGGTGACTTGGCGGTGAACGTGACGCGAACCATCTCAACGACGGCCGCCCTACCGGGAAGCACGTTCCGCGTCGTCCTGCGGATCGAGCCGCAGATGGACGTCGCGGGCGTCGGCGTGCAGGAGAACCTGCCGGTCGGATGGTCGATCAAGCCGCTGGAGAACGCGGGCGCCGCGTTCAAGCGATCCTCGGTCCAGTGGGTGTTCGTCGACCAGATCCGCGCCAACACCACGAAGGTCATCTCGTATGAGGTCACGGTCCCGACGAGCGATCAGCTGATCGCGACGACGCTCCCGGTCTGCTTCACGATCAGTGGGACATTCCAGGCGATGACGCCGGCGATCGAGCTTCCGATCGAAGGGGACTCGGAGATCGAGGTGACGGACGCGCTGAGCATCAAGACGGCGATCGCGCACCTGGTCCCGCGCGTCGGGATGGACACCGACGATACGATCGACCTCCGCCTGTCGGAGAAGATCGAGGCGAACCAGCTCGCCCGCGCCCTCGAGATGTGGCAGAACAGCGAGGTGGTCCCGTGGACGCAGGGGGCGACGATCAGCCTGAGGATGATGAAGGAGCTGTCGGCGTACGCCTACACGTGCACGCCGGTCGACCTTCCGCTCCCGCTGGTTCCCGCGGCGAAGATCACCGCGGTACGGACGATCTCCACCCCCGTGCCGTGCAACAACATCCTGCTGAACTACTACGGTCCGGGCGGGGACCTCGCCGCGAGCACGTTTACGGTGAAGGTCGAGATCTGGGCCGACCAGGACCTCTACGGCGTCGGCCTGGAGGAGGACCTCCCGACCGGGTGGAAGGTCATCCCGATTGACAACGGCGGATTCACGTACAAGCGGTCGGCCGTTGAGTGGGTCTTCCCGAGCAAGGTCCCGGCCGGCACGATGAAGACGATCATCTACCAGGTCGAGGTGCCGCAGACGGAAGCGATCGAAATCGCATCGTCCGATCCGTGCTACGCGAGCAGCAACGATCTCTACGGAATGGTCGACGCGGCTCTTCCGTGCATGGAGAAGGTCGTGACCGGCGACAGCGGCGTCGACGTGAGCAACTGCGTCTCCGTCCTCGTCGCCATCTCGCGCTGGGACGTCCAGCATGACCGGCTCGACATCACGCTGTCCGACAAGATCTCGTTCCAGCAAGTCCAGCGCGCGATCGCGTTCTGGCTCGAAGACGAGGAGGTCCCGTGGACCTGCGGGCAGACGGTCGACTACCACAAGCTCAAGGAGATCATCGCCTACTGGCTGACGGGCACGAACATCTGCCGCCCGTTGCCGAACGCCCCGAGCGGCCCGTGCGATCCGACGACGTCGACGTGCGACGGATAGGGCGACGGACGAACCGCGTGGTGATGGATAGGAGATGATCCAGATGAGAAAGATGACTCATGCGGCGAGGGGGAGACCCCTCGCCCTCCTTCTCACGGCCGCTCTCGCCGTCGGCGTCGGGCTGACGGCGGCGGCGGCCGATTCGGTCACCGTGCAACAGATGACCGCGACGACGGAGGTATTCGTCGTCGGCTCGGGCGGGACGCCGGACGCGTTCGATCTGACGATGACCCTGCGGGGCATCGGGCCGGCGGAGCGGTACCCGGTCGATTGCATCCTGGTCATCGACGCCTCGGCGTCGGTGGAACTCGCGCAGGCGAAGGCGTTCGCGCTCGATCTCGTCCGGTCGTTCGGCCCGAACGATCGCGTCGGCCTCGTCTCGTACGCATCGACCGCTCGTCTGGCCGCTCCGCTCGGAACCGGGCGGACGCAGCTCCGTACGACGATCGGCGATCTGGTGGCGGGGGACAAGTCCGCCCTTGGGCTGGCGATGCAGATGGCTCGGCGGGAGTTGACCCAGAACGGCCGCGACGAGGCGCTGTGGGTCGAGGTC
>ENA-OSEO01002218-OSEO01002218.1-sediment-metagenome-genome-assembly--contig:-NODE-2218-length-28768-cov-6.088355_pt1 | contig 28768 bp, 31 predicted proteins | sample MGYA00237883_ERZ534232 | MGnify/ENA metagenome assembly ERZ534232 | reverse complement strand
CAGATTCCACTTCCATCACCCAAAACTGACCTTCCTTCGTCCTTGTATTGGTGAAGGCCGCCAAGTATCCTTGCGAAATGTAGTGATGGCGTCGCGCTATGCTCATGTTTCTCCTATCATCCAACGCCCGGCATAAGGCGCGGCGCCTTTTTGCCGTCGCCCTTCTTGCCGTTGTTCGGCATTGGCTCTCATAATTTGATATTCGACACTATTTCGAGATTTTCATTCCAGAGCGCCCCTATCAGCAATTTGCAAAAATGAGCTAAATCATGCGGTTTGCGATTGGATTCCTCAGGTATGAACCTATCTAAGCCATTGTTCAGAATTTGCCAGTCCTCGGTTGTGATAGAAAAATACGCCTCGTGGGCTGCTCGATTTCTAATTTTCCTAAACCTATCCAAGAGTTGAAAGAGCTTGTCATCTAAGAAATTCAACTCACTCAGTAGAGTCAGCTTTACTGAAAGTGGGAAATCACGGGAATTCTTAGTTATTCGCTTTTTCCCATGTTTGCATTTTGCATCAATTATAGTATTTACGAAGAGTTCTACATAGCCATTGGCGATTATCACAAGAGAACGATGATGCTTTTCCACATGAGTCAACTCTTCAAAGAAAGCTTCAAGCACATCTCTTTCTTTACCAGAATTTGTCAAATCTGTAACTCCAGTGACTGCGATGATCGGGTAGGTCGGGGGCTTCTCAGCCCCTTTCCCCCCTTAGAACCGTGCGTGAGACTTTCGCCTCACACGGCTCAAGCATCTCAAAAGGCAGCCCTGGTGGGGCGGCCCGGCTGTGTTACCTCCTAAGCCGAAACCATGGCCCGATATTCCCGGGCGGACATGGCCGGCAGCAGTTTGCTTTCCTTCTTGTTCCGACGACGCCAGAAGTAACCAGCGTACTCCGGGAGATAAGGATTGGCAGCCGCTTTGATTTTGACGTATCTCCGAATTCCTATGGCACGGACTCGCAGGACCTTGTAGATTCTTTCCTTGGCCTCGGCGGTCTTGGCTTTAACGGCAAAGATGCCTTTTCCGGCAGCCGTCCAGTAGTGCTTCGTGAGCCAACCGGCGGATTTTTGCGAATGCCGGTGGCGCACCATGCGCCACAGTTGTTCGAAGACATAGGTGTCGATACGACTGAAGGCTTCCGATGCCACCACGTGGCGGTGGTAGTTCGCCCAGCCCCGAAGCGTTGAGTTAAGCTTCTTGATCAGGGCCGGCATCGGCGCGCTGACGTGTTCACGGATCAGTGTTCCCACCTTACTCATGAGGGCGCGGACTCCCTCAGTGGATGGCGTGATGTGCAGCACCCGGCCATGCTTTCGGAAGGTTTGCCCGAGGAACGTAAATCCGTCTTTGATGTGCGTGATCACGGTCTTCTCTGGAGATAACTCTAGACCGCGTTCGGCAAGGAAGCCTTTGACCACCGGCTGGATGGCATCTTCCAGGATATTTTGTGATTTCCCGGTGATGATGAAATCATCCGCGTAGCGGTCAAAATTGATACGGCACCTGCGGGGGACTGCACAGCGGACGGTTTCCTCCAATCCGTCAAGCACCATATTCGAGATCGTGGGAGAGATAATCCCACCCTGCGGAACTCCCTTGCGTGTAGGATAGTGGATACCGTTTTCCACGTACCCTGCCCTTAACCATTTCCGGAGAACGACTTTGTCCATGGGGATGTGGTCCAACATCCATTGAAGCGAGATGTTGTCAAAACATCCTTTGATGTCCCCCTCTAAAATCCATGGCGCCGAGTTGGGCTTTGCCAGAGCATTGAAGGCACAGGCCACGGCGTCGGCGCACGATCTGCCTTCACGAAAGCCGTAGGAGTTCCTGTCGGCTGTCGTTTCGGCTACGGGAGCCAGCCCAAGCTTATAGAGTGCTTGCATCGCTCTGTCATACATGGTGGGTATCGATAGGGGCCGGAGTTTTCCGTTCTTCTTTTCTATATAAATCCGCCTCAAGGGCTGAGGATGATAGCCACGTCTGCGCAGGCTGCTTGCAGCCCGCCATTTGACTCGGGCGCCGCGCCACCGGACACCGTCAACGCCAGGGGTCTTTTTACCCTTGTTGGAGGTCACTCGTTTCACAGCCAGTAGCTTGGCGTAGAACGAACGAGTTAACAGATACTGCATGGATCGAACCTTGTTCCATCTGTTTTCCTTCACAGCCTTTGCGATACGCACTTGCAGCCTTCTGACCTGCCGCTGAGCTTCTTTCCAGTCAATGAAGCTCCACTTGTCGGCATCATCTTTGAGTGCACCAGCCTTTTGGGCCGTCATTTGCCTTCTCATCTTCAAAGGTTCTACCCGTTCTCTCGCAAAGAGACACCAGTTGGACGTCTGCACGCTCCTTCACCGGGGCGGAAGCTTGCCGGTTTTGGCGCTAAGCCATGTTTCAGGCTCTATCTCCCGGCTTTCCCGAGAGCATTTGCTTCTTCCAACCTCTCTCACCCGCCACTCCATCTGCATGCCTTGCGGTTTGCTTGCCTGGAGTTGCTCCAGGCGAAGGACGGGGTTACTACGTTCCACACAGTTGATCCTATGGATGACTTAGGTGGGTCCTCTACGCCGAGGGTGCTGCGGTTCCGTACAGGCAGTTAGGAGACCTGTATCCTGACCCTTTGCCGCAAACTCTGGGAAGCGACCTTAGACCTGATACACGCTTTCGGCGTGTGTTAATCCTCGTAGGCCCGTTGCGCTGTGACGACGCTTACAGACATTCATCTAATTTCACCATATCATCCGTCCCTAGCCCTTAACCGGGGAGGATTCCCGGAGGGGTTCTCGCGTCACCGTCCGAACCCGATTCGGTACATTGTCCGCAGGGCTTCGCACCCCGTCATCAGCGCGACGGTAGCACGCCTGCGTAGGGACCGGCAGGAACATACCGGGTACTCCAGGTAAATACCTGAGTACACTCAAACTATGCGACTTCGTGTCGCACCCTAACATAAGCGTCACCGGCCGCGCGGCAAAAAGCTTAACAAAAGAATCACACTGCCCCGCGCGGTCCGCTGAAAGCTGACGTTAGCGAAAATGTCTCGTGTCAAGGGCTGAACCCCATAGGTCCGAGGGCTGATCCCCATAGCTCCGCTCCGGAGTTTTGAGAGCTTTGTTGCTGGCGAACAGCAGCTTCACCGGCCCGCAACCACACCGCCACAAAGCTTTCGGATTCCACCATATATGCTCGACGTGGTTGCGGGTCCGGTTGGAACCCTTGGTTCGGCACTGGCTCATATTCACTTCAGCAGCCCGAGGTACTTCTTTATGTGCTTTGCAAGAGGGTCCTCTATCTCAGTGTGTCGAGGGACAGGCTGCTTTTGACCGGTTGCGGGATTGAGGTAGATGTCGTGATTTGCACCATGACGATGCAAAACGCAGCCTGCTTCCCTCAGTTGGCGGATCAATTCACTACGTTTCATACCACGATATCTTTGGTTTGGTAGTCATCGGGAACATCCTCCATGACCATCATCCTATAGGCATCCTTCATATTTTCCTCTAATTCCTCCAGGGTTTCTCCTTGGGTCATGATCTCCGGGTGTTCAAGGAGTTTTCCCAGCCAGAATTTTTCCCCTTTCCAGTAGACCATGGTGAAGCGCTTGCTCATGTTAATTTTCCTGTTTGTTTGGATAATTCTCTCATATGCTCATGTAACCCGTGGTTTCCGAGCAATTCTCATTTCAACGATAACAATTCCAGTCGGCAACGCTCAGTGGCTAGTGTAATCACCTGGCTTTGTCAAATGTGTAGACCTGACCCCCAACGTCATGCTTTCCGGAAGTGGACCGCAACGTCTCTTTTTCCTGTCCCTTCGCTTCGGACAATATTCGGTCAACAAAGTCGCTGCCGCCCAGTATCCTGGCATCGGAGCTGATAGTTGCACCCTTGCGCCGCATCGACACAACCCGGGACCAGTCTCCAAGACTCCCGACGAGACCATCGCCAACCAGTTCGGGACGTCTGCCCAGTGCGACTCCTTCCTCTACAAAAAAATCCAGGGAAGCAAAAACAAGTTGTTTTAGAACCAGCGTCCTCTTGTCTTCACACGTTCTTTTCGAGCAGTCTGACCAGTTCTGAGAATTTCATCGTCTTTCCGACGCAGTTAGCATCGTGGTTTTTGGATGCCCTCCCTCATTAGAGCAGTTTGTCAAATGTGTAGACGCGATCCCGGTATCCCCGGAAAAGCAAAAACATCCTGCTAAAATAATGAGAAAAATCTACGCAGATTAATCTGAAAAACTACACCCGGGTTTGTCAAATGTGTAGACCTGACCCCCAACGTTATGCTCGTCCGCTTCAGTGACGGGTTAGCCGTGTTCTTCGAGCAATGTTTGAAGACGGCTTACGACTTGAGTAACGATTTCCTTGGGGACAGCAGCGATCCGAGTAGCTTTGCGCGCCCGCCAGTCCAGGCTCTTCACCTGGTCCGCCCCCACCACACCCGCCACGGGCAATCCCGGAGGCAAGGGCACCTCGAACGGATAGCCTTTCACCTGTGTGGTGATCGGGCATAACAGAGCCAACCCAACCCGACCGTTGTAAGCCGACGGAGACAGGACCAAGGCAGGGCGACGTCCTGCCTGCTCGTGGCCCGCTTGCGGATCGAGCGTTATCCAGACAGCATCTCCTCGTTCCGGGACATACGCACCTTTCCGCCTCACCAGACCTCCTTACCGACTGCTGGCCCAGTATCCCACTCGTCAGGAAGGTTTTCGTCGGTGACGTCGCGCAACAGTTGGTCAAGAGTGAGCGGTTGCTGCGGGATCGGCTGCACAACGAGCGCGCCTTCGACGAGGGATAGTTCCACAGCCGCATCCGCGTGGAGTCCCGCCTCCGCAGCGAAGGACTTGGGGATGCGGAGGGCTAGACTATTGCCCCACTTCTGAACACGTGTCTTCATGTTGACCTCCAATATCTGCAATGTTGACCTTTTGTATCTACAATGAAGATACACGAACAGGTTTGTGAGGTCAATACCGATTCATGGGATTCGGCTCATACGCGGCTGCCGACTGCCTTCCCTCCAGCGAAACTTAGGGAACATCAATCAAAATATGATGTATCGATTTCATCGTCATCTTGTTCTGATGAGTCTCCCTCGACCTCGTCGTTTGCCAAGAAATCGTGAATATCCAGATCTTCCCCTTCTCCAGAGTCGACGCCAGAGCGTGCATACCTTCGAAAGGGGGACGGCAAATCAATATGATCCACCCTGGAATCATCAAGGAATGACACATTGGAGTCCTTCATGAATTCGTAGAGCGCTTTGTTCTGAGGAAATCGTACTTGAGCATACTGGTTATGCCATGTGTTTTGGAGGACCTCATAAGCTAAGAGCCACTCGGACGAATTAAGCACGTCTTCCCCCCACGAACGGACCATGGCATTGACTTCTGACTTAAGGGGCAATCTGTGATGGAATATGAGTTTTGTAACCAGTACCCTCGACGGAACATCCCCTTTTTCCAGGACGCGTCTGCCAACATCCTTGGTTGTAGGTTCTCACATTACAGTGTCTAAAATCTCCATGTTTTTTTCACAATCGCTTGACTACGAGGGACAGATTATCGAATTATTTTGACGCTGGCGGTGGGTTGGGAGAGGGGATGTTGCAGCATCTCCTCTCCCGGATAAAAGTGAGACTTGCTCTCATAAGAGTGTTTCCATTGATACTGTTCGTTGAAGCCTGCGTCAAGACCATCTTCGAGTCGGGCCGCAAATTTCCCTGGCCAAGGCCCGACAGATGCCCTTGCTGTCAAGGGCGCATCTGGGCTCATGGCTTTGCTACCGCCTATTTTGATGACTACCCGGAACCGTTGTGGATTCGAAGATATCGATGCGTAGATTGCCGAACCGTTTTCAGAACTCGCCCCAGCGGCTACTGGAGCAGATTCCAGGCTGCTATTGCCACTATCCGCGAACATATTGCCCACCGCTTAACCGAGCGCAGATGGAAACCGGACCTGCCCCGATCCAGGCAGCGTCATTGGCTCGATGGACTCAGGAAACAGATCCTCACCCATTTTGGTGCAGGGTTCTCCAATGACCCGTTGCAGGCTTTCGATTCCTTGATGGCCCGGGGAGTTTGTGCCGCCTCAAGAGCCATATAATCTGCGAATTCGAGTACTCGCCCCGGACCCAACCGAAGGGTGCCGTTGCCCGTAAGCCGGCTTTAGGCAATAAGTCAAGGCAACCATCAACCCTAAAAGGAGGTCCCTATGGACGAGCAACAACAAAAAGAAATTGCAGTATTTCGGTTCGGGGTCATCAGTGATTTTGTCAACTGCAACCACTTGAGTCATGGAGAACGGGCCAGGCTGCTGCGAGAAAAGTGCGAAAAACAGTGGCAGATCCCCCATTCTACTCGCAGCCGGCTGTCGGCTTCGACCATTCGAGAGTGGGTAAGAGTCTACCAAAAGGCCGGAGGGCGGTTGGAGGCGCTCTATCCAAAAAGCCGAAGGGATAAAGGAGTGGCCCGGGCCATCGATGAAGAAACAGGCCAGGCGATCATTCGGTTGCGTCAAGAGTTGCCTGAATGCCCCATTAATGTGCTCATCTCCGAGATGCAGCAGCGATCGCTCCTCAAGCCGGGCGAGGTGTTGACTCAGGCAACCGTCTACCGGTTTCTCCACCGAGCGGGTCTGCTCCATCCGCAATCTCCGGCCCCGCTGGATCGTCGCAAATTTGAAGCCGAGCTTCCCAATGACATTTGGCAGTCGGATGCCATGCATGGGCCGATGGTCAGCGTGGGCGATAAAAAGCGCAAGACCTACCTGTTTGCCTTCATAGATGACATGAGCCGCCTCATTCCTCATGCCGAGTTCTATCTCAGCGAAGGGCTGCCTTCTTTTCTTTCCGCCTTGCGCTGTGCCCTGCTCAAACGAGGGCTCCCGCGAAAACTTTATGTCGACAACGGCCCCGTCTTCAGATCCACCCTCCTTCGGGAGATCACCGCCTCCCTCGGCATTGCTCTGGTTCACTCCAAGCCCTACAAGCCCGAAGGGCGGGGCAAGGTGGAAAGGGTCTTCAAGACTATCCAAACCCAATTTCTGCCCGGCTTTAAGGGCAACTGCCTGGATGAGCTCAATGAGGCCCTCGATTGCTGGCTGCGAGATGTCTACCATAAAAGGCCCCATGGCGCTACCGGAGAGCCCCCTCTCAAACGCTATGCCGACCACATGGAGTGCATCCGTCCCGCTCCCGAAGACCTCGAAGATTACTTCCGCAAACGCGCCCGAAGACGTGTTGCTAAAGACCGCACCGTGGCCTTGAACGGCAGACTCTATGAAGCCCCGGTACCGCTCATTGGGAAACAGGTCACGCTGCTCTACCATGACCATGATCCGGCCCGCGTGGAAATTACCCTGGAAGGACGCTCCCACGGCTTTCTCACGGTTCTCGATCTCAACGCCAACTGTCGGGTCAAACGCTGCTCGCAGCGCCTATTGTTGGAGAGCTCCCCGCCCAAGTCCATCCCCACAGGCAGACTGACCTTTACCGGCGAGGAGGAAACCTCATGAAACCTCTCTATCGAACCTTTTTCGGTTTTACCCGTGAGCCCTTTACCGCCGAGCTCAAAGCCGACCAGATCCTGCAAACCGCGGAAGTGACCGCGGTTGCAGAGCGCTTCGACTATGCGGTGAACCTCGGAGCCATCGCCCTGGTTACCGGAGAAGTCGGCAGCGGCAAGTCCACCGCTCTCAGATGGGCATTGAACCGTTTGCACCCCTCAGAGTTTCGTCCTATCTGGATCACCGCTTGCTCCGGTTCCATCCTGGAGCTTTACCGCTTGCTTAGCTCCGAGCTGGAAATGGAAACCGCAACTTACTCCCGAGCCACTCTTCTGAAATTTATCCGCCGCCAGATCCTTGAGCTGACAGATGGCCGCAAACAAAAACCGGTCCTCATTATTGACGAGGCTTCCCTGCTACGCCTTGAAGTCTTTGCCGAACTGCACACCCTTACCCAGTTCGAGGGAGACTCAAGACCTCTTCTCCCCATCATTTTTGCCGGCCAGAACAACTTGGTCGATCTGCTCCTCTACCGCACTTCCATCCCCCTTGCTTCAAGAGTCGTCGCCCGCTGTCACCTGCCAGCCATTGCCCGATCCGACATGGAGCTCTATCTCAACCATCACCTCAAAATTGCAGGTGTTAATCATCCTCTTTTTGCCGATCAGGCCGTAACCGCCATCCATCAAGGCTCAGGTGGGCTTTTGCGGCGCGCCAACCACCTGGCCAGAGGGGCGCTTATCGCGGCTGCCCATGAAAAAATCCAGCAGGTCTCAGCCGAGCACGTTCGTATCGCTTCAACCGAGCTCATCTGAAACCATCACAAGGGGGTTTAAGAACATGAAAGAAGCCGATGAAATAAAAATCGCCTGGGTGATATGGACCCTTCTCTCGTTCCTCAATGACATCCTCCGGGACAGGTATGAACAAGAGTTCCTCCAACTCAGCGCCGATACCCGGAACTTACAACAACTCGATTGGCTCGTTGCCTATTTGAAGGGCTACGATCTGCCTTTCTAAAACCCCTTTACCCTGCAGGCTGACTCACCAAAGCCTGCAGTTAAAAAAACCTTGCCGTCGGCGCTGCTATGGAAAAAATCCTTGCCAAACTCGCACGCTATTTTGAAAATCACTGGCGACTTGCAGTTCTCGACTTCAAAAAAGGACTCTGGTGCGTTGCGCCGATCTACTCCAATATCGCCTACCTCAAAGCACAAAACCTCAACGGCCGCCACATCCTCATGCAACCGCTGCACCCGTCTCATTACCTGCTCGTAGACGATCTCACCTGGCCCCTCGTCTGCCGCCATCATCGCTACCCGCAGGGACGATGGAAACCCGGCCGGATGGTGGTTGAGACCTCATCGCAAAACTTCCAGGTGTGGATTCATTCTCATACCCCGCTTACACTTCAAGATAAACGCTACTGGCTAAAATTACTTCGCAGCGACCCTGCAGCCGATCCCGCCAATCGCTTCGGCAGATGTCCCGGCTTCTGCAACCCGAAAGAAAAATACCGCAGCCAAAACGGGCACTATCCTCTCTCCAGGCTCATCTGGATCGATTGGCAAACCAAGGCCATCATACCGCCTATAACACCTGAAGTTTCATCCAAGTCCCCTACAATCTCCTTTCCCTTTACCCCAATGGGGGGGGTGTGCCATCAATCCACTATTTGCCGAAAACAATTTGACTGCGGCGACGAATCAAGAACCGATTTCTCTTATGCCTTGGCTCTGCTTCGCAGAGGATTTAATGATATGATCATCCGAGAACGGATCCTCACGGAAAGAACTTGCCGGGACAGTCATCAGGGAACAAAAAGAATCAATCACTACCTCACCAGGACAATACAGCGTGCAAAAAACCTCGTGCAAAATAACGATCCCGCAAAAAACTCAAAATAATCCGAAAATCAAAACATCCTGCTAAAATAATGAGAAAAATCTGTGCAAATTAATCTGAAAAACCACACTTGTCAATCTTTATCGCAAACAAGATGTAGCCATAGAGTGCCCATGAGAGTTCGGACGTTGCTCCCCTCGCCAGTTGTTGCTGTACCTTTCGGTCAAGTGCCTCCTTCAATGCTTTCCCGTCTATCCTCCACCCAATACGTCGATAGAACGAAAACTGGTCGAATACTTCCTTGGCATTACCTCTATTCTCTTGGAAAACGGATAGTAGTATGCGTTGATAGGAATGCCACGCTTGTTCGGCCACGATAGCAGTGCGCATCTTCCGCAAGAAGTAACGAAAGACATGGTCATGTGGATAAGACTGGGCAAGTTCTGCAACGAAAGAAAACATCTCCATCAGTTTGTCGGCCTTTATTGCCTCCATCCCTTCGAATTCCCTCAGACGAAAGAGCCAGGGCCTTTCGATATACTGTGGCCCCGAGAACATCTGCACCTTATCCGGATTGACCTCGATCAAGATTGTTGCCATGGTTGCCTTCTTTAAAATGCGTCTTCGAATATTCTTTGCCATGTATCGCCCATGGGATCGAGTGAGTATACACTGAGCGATAGTAGTTCTTTACGTCCAGCTTGAGGATGAGAGGAAACCTAGACCTCAGCTCCAACTTCTTTTGTGCATAGCCGCGCCCGATGGCAAACGGCCTCACAGCGCGTTGGAATTTTGTCTTCCTGTTAAACGCAGGTCGGCTGCAGTTTCCCGGCAAAGGGGAGAATCTCGTCTTCAATTCTTCATAGTTCTGTGCGATAAGAGCAACCTGCTTGAGGACTGCATTAGGACACAGAATGTCGAGCCTTCGCCTGTAATGCGCCTTTTGTTGCAGCAAGTACGGGGAAGACCGCTGCCACTTCTTGCCCGCATACCCATCTATGTCGGTGAGACGAACTGTCTCCCTGGCAAAGGCTCGAGTGGAGAAGATCGGAGGAAGTTCCTTGGGAAAGTAGCCGTATGCTAAGAGCCTGTATAGTCTGTTCATAACCTCCCTAACAAGTAATTCCATAGTTTTTCTGTTTATCATCCCACCTCGGGACTCGTCCTCGGTGAGGTCATCAATGTGACAATAAACTTCCTGATGGCCGGGTTCAGAAGTTCTTTCGGTCGGTACCCCTGTATGGAAAATCGCACAGGAAAAGGAGCAACCATGCTTTTCGCATCCGCGGTCGTATCTGATGAGCAGCAGGGAGATTTGATTATTTGTTGGCCGATGCCAAAAGCGCAGACCCCAGGTTTTCGAATCATAGGTACTTGAAGATATTCAACTAGCAGAAACAAATGATCTTGACAATGGGTTTGTGACAAAAGCAGTGGAGTCTGTCCGGCTGTTTATTACTGTAGAGGAACCAAACAAAGACTACCGAAAGGCAGCTGAGGCGACATGCCGATCCAGGCCGGTTGGTGAAAGAGCGCTGTCGCCTGACGAAAACGGCAAAAATCTACAGGCCAAGTGGGCGGCGTGTAGCGAAGGTTTTGGCAATGAAATAAAGGTGCGGCGCTTTTCACCCAAAACGCTTCGATGCCGTTATCCGGTATCCTCGATCGATGACAAACCGACAAGGACTTTCACCGCAATGCACACGATGCGTAGCATCGGTCGACTTCTGCAGGATTTCCCGACCGTCTACCCGGGACGGTTGGTGAGGTAAACGCCGCCGATGGTCAAGACGGCTCCGACCGCCAAGGAGCCGTCCACGGTCTCATCGAGGAGAAAAAAGGCAAGCAATATGGAAACAATGGGAACAATATTGAGGAACACCCCGGCTCTCGATGGCCCGATCACCTTGATCCCGTCATAGTACCAGATGTACCCCAGGGCCGACCCGAACAAACCGGCGTAGAGGATGCACAGCCAGGTCACTGCCGAATAGTGCGCCATATCGTACACGATGCCTTCGCCAAGGGCTGGAAAAAACAGGCAGACGCTGCCGCTGATGCTTGCATAGGTCACGGCGGATAAGGGGGAAAGGTTTTTCATGGCTGTTTTGCCGATAAGCGAATAGGCCGTCCAGCAGGCGACGCAGCCCAAAAAATAGAGCTCTCCCCATCCCACGTTGCCGTGCAAGATCAGCAATGGATTGCCCCTGGAGACGACCACGGCCACTCCGGTTATGGAAATGGAGATCCCGAAGATCTGCAGCAGGCTCAGCCGCTCGCCGAGCACGCTCGCCGAGACCAAGGCAATGAAGGCAGGGCAGGTGGCCATTATGAGAGATGCGCGACTTGCCGTGATCAGCCTGAGACCTGCAAAGAAGAAGAAATTGAAGGCAAACACGCCTGTCAGCCCGAGGGATATGACCAACAGGATTTGTTTCAAGTCCAGGGAGGGCAGCTTCCCCCGGGATTGTATCAGGAAGGCCGTCATAAAAAATGAAGCCGTCAGAAACCGAAGGAAGGCGGCCGAAAAGGGCTCCACTTCGCGAGCAACAATCCTTGCGGCAACATACGACCCGCCCCAGAACAGCACAGTCAGGAATAGCTTCAGATGGGGAGCCGCTCCATCCGCCGGTTGCTCCGGCCGCTGAGCATTTATGCTGATAGCAGGCTCCTTTCCTTCAGCGCCGTTTCAAGGGGTATACCGGCTATCCGCCGGCAATGGGTGACAGAATGCGAGCTTCATCACCGTCTTGGGACAAGCTCCCGGGCGGCTTCTCAGGCCGGCAGAAATTTTTGCTCGAAGGGAGCTCTTCTCCACCTGCCTTTGCATGTTAGGTGCCACATCCGGATATTTTCGATCTGTTCCCTGGAATGCGATCCTTCCCGAGTTTTCGGATAATATCAGCGGAGGGCACAACGATCGGAGTCGGAGTCCCTAAAGAGAAAGCCGTGTTTGCTATGCAGCCTTGCCCTGACCGAGGGACAAGCCCAGTTCCAGCGCCTGCCGATTGATCTCCAGAACCCCTTCGGGTATACGGGTCTGCAGGATCTTCATAACCGACTCGGCTGCAATCACGCCGGTAATGCCGAGCACGGCGCCCAACATGCACACATTGAAGACAATGGGTTTTCCGATCCGATCCATGACCTCCTGGTACATGGGGAGCTGAATTTGACGCGCATCAACTTTGGATTCGACCTTCACATACTTCGAGTCGGTCAGCAGGAATCCCCCCGGCCGGACGATATGATAGAATTTATTGTAGGCCGGCTGGGTGAGGCAGACCAGCACGTTGGGCTCGATCACTTTGGGGTAGCGGATCTCCGCATCCGCAATAATGACGTCGGACCTGGTGGCTCCACCCCGCGCCTCGGGTCCGTAGGCCTGGGTTTGCGTGGCTGTAAGACCTTCGCAAAGAACCGCTGCTTCCGCAATAATAACCGCTGCGGTGATCACCCCCTGTCCTCCCGATCCGGAAAAAACCAGTCTGCATCTTTCCATTATTCGCGTCCTTTCATCGCCTTTTGGATGATCTTGTCGTATTCGCAGCAATATTCGGGCTTTTCTTCCCGGACAAACACCCCTCGTTCGATGAGTGCCGGGTTTTCCCGACTCGCTTTGGAGCCGATGGGGGTGGTGTTGTTCTTGAACCATTCCATCATATCGGCCGCATCTCCCAATTTGTTCTTCCGACCGAAGTAGGTGGGGCATTGGGAGAGGATTTCCACCACGGCAAAACCGTTATGGGAGAAGGCCTGTTTGAGGATTTCCACCATCTGAGGAGCGTGGTAGGTGGTGGTTCGAGCCACGAAAGTGGCGCCTGCGGCACTGGAGAGCTTCACCACGTCGAAATCGTGATCGATGTTGGAGTAGGGCGCCGTGGTGGCTGACTTTCCGTAGCCGGTAAGTGGTGAATACTGACCCCCGGTCATGCCGTAAATGCGGTTGTTCATGACAATGGCGGTCATGGCAATATTGCGGCGGGCCGCGTGGATGAAATGATTGCCGCCGATCGCCAGGGCGTCGCCGTCTCCCATGGGTGCGATTACTTTGAGCGCTGGCTTGCTGAGCTTGACACCCGTGGCGAAAGCGAGCGCGCGGCCGTGGAGTGTGTGGAGAGTATGGAAGTCGAGGTATCCGGCAATTCGGGACGAGCACCCGATCCCCGAGACCATCACAATATCGTTTTTCCGCAGCCCCAGTTCATCGATAGCCGTGACCAGGCCTTTGAGGACCGTGCCGTGACCGCAGCCGGGGCACCATAGGTGCGGGAAAAAACGCTCTCTGATGTAACTTCCGACTGTCGACATAGCCTAAACTCCCTTCCCCTGAATGAGTCGCAGGATGTTCTTGATGTCGTTGGGAGTAATGAAATTGCCGTCGATGCGGTTGGCCAGTGCCACCGGCTCGGGATTGCGAACCGCGCGCTTCACGCTGCGAACCATTTGCCCCGTATTCATTTCGACCACAACAATGTGCCGGGCATTGGCACATTTTTCTTCCACCAGTCTGTACGGAAACGGCCATAGGGATTGAAGCTCCAGAAGCCCCAGGCGGTCTCCCCGCGCCCTTCGGTTTTCCACCATATGGAGTGCGGAGCGGGCAGAGCAGCCATATGAAATCAAAACGGTTTGAGCATCATCAAGATGATATTCCTTGTAGCGTGTGATCGCGTCCACATTGCTTCGAATCTTGTCCACCAGATGCCGGAGCAGTCCGTGCACGATATTGGGATTGTCCGAGGGAAAGCCCCACATATCGTGAAAAAGTCCGGTGACGTTGTAACGATGCTCACCGCCGAAATCCGACATGGGCAGACGTCCGTCTTCGCGGGGGAGATAGGGATGATAGTCGACGCCGGCTTTGACTGAAGTCTTAAGCCTCTCCACCACGGGAATATCACCCGGTCCGGGCAGCACCAGCCGTTCGCGCATATGGCCGATCACTTCATCGAACAGTAAAATGACCGGAGTGCGGTAGGTCTCCGCCATATTGAAAGCGTGCACGGTCATTTCGAAGACGTCCTGGTGGTTGGAGGCGGTGAGGGCGATGATCTCGTGATCACCGTGCACTCCCCATCGGGCCTGGTAGACGTCTCCCTGGCTCGGGCCGGTGGGAAGCCCCGTAGACGGTCCGCCGCGCTGCACATTGACAATCACGCAAGGGATCTCTGCCATGACGGCGTACCCGAGCCCCTCCTGCATGAGGGAAAATCCGGGGCCGCTGGTGGCGGTCATGACTTTGTAGCCCGTGAGAGACGCTCCCACGATGGCGCAGATGGATGCGATCTCATCCTCCATCTGGATGAACTTGCCGCCTTGTTGCGGCAGTCGCCGCGCCATGGCTTCCGCAATCTCGGTCGACGGGGTTATGGGATAGCCTGCAAAAAACCTGAGTCCCGCGTACAAAGCGGCTTCCGCACACGCTTCATTTCCTTGGACAAATCGAACCATTTCACTCATGTCAGCACTGCCCCCCCTGCTTGCTCGCTTTCAATGGAAATACACAGGTCCGGACATCTCAGTTCGCACATCCCGCAGCAGATACACTCCTCCGGCCGCACCACGCGGACCTTCTCGCTGTCGTCCAAAGCCAATACCTGTTTGGGGCAAAAGCGGGCACAAATGCCGCAGCCCTTGCACCATTCGAGCACAATGACATGTTCTTTCAACTTCTTCCTCGCCATAGCGAATCCTCCAACGCTTGATTTCAGGAATGGCCGCCGCCTGAAACAGGCCGCCATACAGGTCCCTGCCGGAAAGACCCCGCTCCCGTTTTCGAGTTTTTGCAAAACGCCTTCCAACTTGGCCAACGAACCGTCATAATTACGTCCGGTGAGTCCAGACAGTGATCATTGGCTCGTGCACCAGGGAGCTTGTCCGGGAATGTCTCACCGACGTCCTTCCCGCGCAGGCGGGAATAGAGATGTGCTTGCAGCATGGATTGCCGTCGGAAGCATGCGGGAATGACGGAAACCAGGATGTTCCAGGAGTGGAACAACCACTTGAACGTTTCATTCCCGAAATGAAACGTGATGACGAGGAAAGAGAAACGGCACTGCCCCGGCGGGTATCGCGAGCGATCGTCATGGACGCTGCACGCCACGTCTAAAGCGGACCGTTGCCGATCGGTTGGCATCTATTTGGCATCGTTTGGGTAAGTGAACAGTGAACAGTGAAGAGTGAGCGGTCGATGGTGAATGAAAAACAATCTCCTGAACATGAAGCGAGCAGTGGCATGGACCGAGGATTTTTCAAGGGAGGTTATGTTGGCAGGGTCTTGCGGGTAGATCTCAGCTCCGCTGCTATTTCTCAAGAACCTTTGGTGGATGAGCTTCTGCAGGACTATGTCGGAGGGACGGGGTTGGGCATTCGGCTCTTGTATGATGAAGCGACGCCCGGCACGGACCCCCTCGCTCCGGAAAACCCTCTAATTTTTACCACGGGTCCGCTTACGGGAACTCTGGTCCCGGGCTCGGGTACGTATACCGTGCTGTCGAGGAACACTCTCACCGGTTTGGCGGCAGCATCTCAGGGAAATGGATTCTTCGGGGCGCGCCTGAAGAATGCCGGCTACGATGCCATAATCGTTCGAGGACGATCTGCAACACCCGTATACCTGCACATCCATGACGGCCGGGCGGAGCTTGTGAACGCATCTTCCCTGGCCGGCAAGAGTACCTTCCAAACGGATGCGATCCTTCGCACAAAGTATGGGGAGCCGGATCTTGAGGATAGAATCAGTATCGCCGCCATTGGACCGGCCGGAGAAAATCTGGTCCGATTTGCCTGCATCGTGAACGACAGGGGCCATGTGGCGGCCACCGGCGGACTTGGAGCCGTCATGGGCTCGAAAAACCTGAAGGCCATCGTTGCCCATGGATCTCAAGGCGTCCCCATCGATCCGTCTCGAAAGCAAGACTTCTTTCGCCTGGTCCGGCAATGGAGGCATGAGGCCGCCAACACCTCCATGGGCAAAGCGGTCAATTCCCAGGGCACCCTGGGGTGGCTCATCCCCTATCATTCCCGAGGGTGGGTCCCGGTGAAGAATCTGACCACCAATGAATTTCCTGCAGAGGAAAGGTTTCACGCCGATGAGATTCGCGGAAAGATTTACCGGATGCGGCCGCGATCCTGCCACGGGTGCACTTTTAAGCATTGCCATGTGGTGGAGGTTACCAAAGGCAAGTACAAGGGTGCCGTCTGCGAGGAGCCGGAATACGAAATCATGGCAGGGTTCGGTCCCAACTGGGGGATTGACGATCCGGGCGCGGTGGCGTTTTTGAACCATCTGAACGATGGTTTGGGGATGGACGCCAAGGAAGTGAGCTTCCTCGTCAGCATGGTTATGGAAGGGCTTGCAAAGGGACTGCTAGGCAAGGAGGAAATGAACGGCGAGGCACCCGGCTGGGGAGATGTGAAGGGAGCGGCGGAGCTTCTCAGGCTCATCAGTCGACGCGAAGGGCTTGGAGATGTTTTGGCCGAGGGCGTTATGAGGGCGGCGCATCGGCTGGGAGGTCCCTTTCCCGATATGGCGGTGTACGTGAAGAAGGGCTGCGCGCCACATATCCATGACCCTCGCACTCGCTGGGGGACCCTCTTCAATCAGGTCATTTCCAATACCGGCAGCCAGGAAGGCATCGATATGACCATGCGCTTTTCCACCGAGCTGGGACTGGATCGTCCCGCTTCGGAGCCCGACGAATACGTGGCGTTCGTGCAAAGCAAAACCGGCCCCAAGAGGCAGTTCGAAGAGTGTCTCGGCTTTTGCTACTTCCAGTCGAGCTCGCTCCAGACCATGGTCGACACCCTGAATTGTCTTGCAGGGACCGATTATGATCCGGACGACTGTCTAAAGATCGGTCGCAGAGTCGTGAATCTCCTCCGCATGTTCAACAAACGGGAGGGGATGACCAGGGAGGACGACTGCTTCTCCCCGCGTCTGGCCCAAAGCCCGGTAAACGGACCGGCCGCCGGCAAAAGCATGGTCCCTGCTTACGAAGCGATGCGGCAGGCCTATTACGCACATATGGGGTGGGATGAAAAAGGAATGCCCACCCGCGAGACTTTGAAGGATCTGGGTCTGGAATTCACAGACTCGGGGCCGTCCCGGTGAAGTGAGCGTATCATGCCAAAACGTCTTAAGATTTACCCGGAGAAATGTATCGGCTGCAAGAGCTGCGAGCTGGCCTGCTCTCTGATGAACGACTCGGTGCTGAACGCGGCCAGGTCCAGGATAACGGCGCTGGTTTTTCGAGAAAGCCGGCACTATAAGCTACCGTACAACTTCCCCACCACCTGCCGGCAATGCGCCGACGCCCCCTGCCTCGCCTCCTGCCCGGTGAACGCCATCTCCGTCTCCAGGGAGCGGACCGGCATGGTGGTCATCGACTATAAGGCGTGCATACGATGCGGCAGATGTGTTCGGGCGTGTCCTTTCGGCGCCATGATGTTCGACCGGGAGCAAAGGATACCCTTTAAATGCCAGCTGTGTGACGGCCAAGAGCCGGCGTGTGCCTCCATCTGCCCCACGGGCAGTATTGTATTCGTTCAGCAGCGACCCTTCCGGTCGCAGCCCGAGGCCCTGCAAATGAAAGGTTTCGCTCTGTTGCAGGAACGAAACAAGAAGGCTGCCGAGGTTCGGAAAACGGCTCCCGTGGCCGATTCCAGAGAACCAGGCGAATGAGCGAAGCACAACTGGACGCAGCACAAACTGTCTTTGCTTCGACATCAACAAATGGGACCGGTTGGACAAGATTATTAGCTGATTTATCAACACGTTTGAAGGGGATGGCTCATGATTATTTACGAAGTCAATCACGATGTCGCCAGGGAAATCGAAGCAGAATATTCGGCATGGCTGAGCTTTCATATTCAACAAATGCTCGGCTTTGAAGGCTTCGACAGCGTCGATTGGTACACCCGGGAAAGCGACGGCGACCAGTCGATACTGCATTGGTCCCTTCACTATCATGTTCGTTCGTTGGCTGATCTGAAGGCCTACCAGGAAACCTATGCAGAGAAAATGAAGGCTGACGGGGCCAACCGGTTCGGCAACCGCTATCAGACCAATCGAAGAATTCTGAGCCTGTATCGGCACTACAAATAGACGCCACAACGGGTGGCCGAAAATTCACCTAGGATTATGTAGCATTTGTGCTCGACTGCTGCCTCCGCTGGAAGAAGCTTGCTTTCACCGGGATGGCAGGTCTTGAAGATTGCCGGTGTGCGGAGATGACAGTAAAGGTCAGGGTATTCGGATATTTGAACCAATACTGTGATGATTTCGGCCGAAATGAGCGAAGCATCCCGCTGGCGGACCACTCAACCGCCAATGACCTATTATCTCTTCTGGGCATCCCCGAAACAGAAGATTTGCTCCTCTTCATCAACCAAACGATTCATACCGAAAAGCACATACTGCTCGCCAATAACGATACCATATGGATCTATCCGCTGCTGTGCGAAGGCTAGGGACGCGGTTGCCCGTGCCTTTGTTGACATGGTCCGCGCGGTAGACGGGTCCACTCCCTAACTCCTCGTTCCCGAACTCTGCCTCCCCCTTTCCAAACTCTGCCTCGTCGTTCCCAAACAGAGTTTGGAAACGAGGGTCGCCTGTGTCCGGGAACGAGGGAAGTCTCTGTTTGGGAACGACGGAACCAGAGAAAGCCTCTGTTTGGGAGCTAGGGAAACGAGGGAAAGCTCTGTTGGGAACTAGGAGACTGTCCGACAATATGTAGCGCGGGGCTTTAGCCCTGCCTGGAGTGGCAGCCCTGAAGGGCTGCGCTACATGAAGGCGTATTCTCGGACAAGCTCCTAGGGAAAGCAGGGGAGAGGGGAAATACTGCTCCGGTACAACGGGTAACAAGCGGGGCAGAGACGCACCGGCCGACCCGGCAAACCGTTCGTGCTCCAGTCGCTGTCGAAGCGCGGGGACAGTTGCCATGAATCCATATTTTTGGACGATTGGCGCTCCGCTTTTGATACTTAAAAGTTTCGAATGTGGAATCGGATGTTTCATTCAGTTAACAAATGGGAGAGAAACGGGCGGGGGAAATCAGCCATTGGCCGAAAGGGGCTTTGATATCGGGCAACTACATCGTGCCCCGGCTGTTTCGACTTTTGGCATAGAAATTGTTTCTCCAGTGCCGGGTCGGAACGATGACACAAGATTGCTGCCCCTGATATTGCGCTCAAAAGAAAATCACCGCTGTTGCTGCTCGGCCTCACCATCGGGAATTTTGCTTGCACCCCGCGCGATTAGACGGCGAATGTGCGGCAGAGTTGCGAATCCGACGAACTGTGCCGCGGCGCTTTGAATCAAATTCTGTCTCGGCCCTGGGGGTGAAATGCCGCGAAATGACTCCGGCATAGTGGATGCGAAAGTAAAAGGCTTAGCCACCGGCAAAATGAGAGATGCCCCTTCGGTGCGCATCCGGCGCAGTCATATCCGACGCCCATTTGAAGTCGGAGGGTTTTGAAAGGAGTCTCGGGAAATGATGTTCAAGCGCATGTTCGAGCCTTATGCCCTGCGGGGGGTGGAGTTGAAGAACCGCATCATCGCCGCGCCCTGCGAGAGGAATTTCGCCAATACGGATGGTTCCGTCACCCAGCGTTATATCGACTTTTTAGCGGAGAGGGCCAGGGGTGAAGTGGGACTCATCATCGTCGAATCCATGTATACGAACCCCACGGGTAGAGGCCACATCCGTCAGCTCGGCCTGCATGACGACAAGCTTATCGCCGGCCTGAAGCGTATGACCGATGCCGTCCATCGATACGGGGCAAAGGTGGCCACCCACCTGATGCACGCCGGCAGAGAAACTTCTTCCTATATAACGGGCCGGCAGCCTGTGGCACCCTCCAATGTGCCGTGCCGGACGCTGGCCGGCGGAGACATTCCGCGGGAATTGACCGTCGAGGAGATCAAAGCCCATCTGGTCGAATTTGCCGAAGCCGCCCGCAGGAGCGTGGAAGCGGGCTTCGATCTGATCGAGATTCACGGCGCTCACGGTTACCTCATCAATCAGTTCCTTTCCCCTTTCACCAACAAGCGCACCGACGAGTACGGGGGAACGTTCGAGAACCGCATGCGGTTTCCCCTCGAAGTGATCGCGACGGTGAGGGCGGTGGTCGGTGAGGATTTTCCGCTGGCCTACCGCATGAGCGCCGACGAAAAAGTGGACGGGGGGCTCACCATCGACGACATGGTGGTCTTCTCCCAAAAGTTGGAGAAGGCGGGCATCGATCTCATCGATGTCTCCGCGGGCATTTATGAATCCGTCATCTGGATCGCGCAGCCGATGGCTTTCGCACGGGGCTGCCTGGCGGATCTGGGCTGCAGGATCAAAGAGCGGGTCAAAACGCCCGTCTCGGTGGTGGGGCGCATCAATCATCCCCAGGTGGCCGAACAGATCCTCGCTGCCGGGAAGGCGGACTTCATCGCCCTGGGCCGGGCACTCCACGCCGATCCATACTGGGTGCGCAAGGCGCGGGAGGGGAAGCTCGACGACATTCGCATCTGCCCGGCTTGTATGAGCTGCAGCGATCAGCTCGCCACCAACCTGCCCATTAGTTGCGCCATCAACCCCGAGATGGGTCGGGAGCGGGAATTTGCCATCAAGCCGACCGCAACCCCCAAGAAGGTGCTGGTGGTGGGAGCCGGCCCCGGTGGAATGGAAGCCGCCAGGGTGGCCGATCTGCGGGGGCACAAAGTAATCCTGTGCGAACAGGAAAACCGCATGGGCGGCCAGCTCCATTACGCTATGCAGAGCCCCAGCAAGAAGGAATTCGCCGAGGTCATCCGTTACCTGGAAACCCAGCTCGGGAAATCGTCCGTGGATGTTCGGCTGGGCAGCAGGGTGACCCGGCAGACGATCGAGGAGCTCAAACCCGACGCGGTCATCATTGCCACCGGGGCCTATCCTGCCACGCCATTTATCCCGGGGGCCGAGAAATCTCACGTGTACACGGCCATCGACATTCTGAATCGCCGGGTCGCTCCAAGCGGCAAGACGGCGGTGATCGGAGGGGGACTGGTAGGCCTTGAGACGGCCCTCTTTCTGGCGGAAAACGGGGTGTCGCCCGTGGTGATCATCGAGCCCACCGACAAGCTGGGCGGCGCAGTCGGCCTGCGCGCGGGATGGGTCGTGCGAACGGATGTGGCCAATTGCTGTGACATCGAGGTGAGAACACAGACCACGCTGGAAGAAATCAGGGACCGATCCCTGCTGCTGCAAAAGGGCGGCGAAATGGAGGAGATGGAAATCCGTAACGTGGTGCTCGCTGTGGGAATGCGCAATAACAACGCGCTGGCCGAAGAGTTGAAGGCGGAAGGCAAGATCGAGGAGCTGTACACGGTGGGCGATTGTAATATTCCTCGCAGCGTGAAGGAAGCAATTGAAGAAGGCGCAATCGCCGCACGGCGCGTGTAGCGAGGCGGCAAATGTCGGTCGGCGGGAGCGGAGAGTATTCCCATGCTCGACGGGAGAACGAGGGAGACTGAACCTCGCAATTCTAGGGGTCATCGGCAGGAGTCTTTGAATCTATGAGACCGTCCGAGAAGCCTACCGAACGTCAGTCCCGCCAGAAGCATGCGGGAATGACGGAAAATGATAAATGGCTGTTCTCGGACAGTCTCCCGGGTGGATCGGCAAGGGCGGGAGTCGGCGGAAGATGGCAGGCGCGATCTTGATCACGGGTGGAGCGGGATTCCTCGGGGAGCATTTGGCGAGGGCTCTTGTACTGAGGGGAGAGAAAGTCGTAGCCTACGACAACCTGTCCGCCGGCTTTTCCGAGAAATTCGTCGATCTCGGGGACCGTATCACGTTTATCCATGGAGACATTCTGGACTTGAGTTATCTCATCCGCACCATGATGGCCGAAAGCATAAAACGGGTGATCCACACCGCCGCGCTGGTGAGCTTCGGGCCGTCCGTGGAAAAACCGGCCCTCACAGCCAAAATCAACATCGAAGGGACCGTCAACATGCTGGAGGCGTCGCGGATCGTGGGTGTCGGGAGAATAGTGGATATCAGTTCCGAAGAGGTGTACGGGCCGTTCCAGTATGAGCCGGCGGACGAAGACCACCCTCTGGCGCCTGCTATGCCGTACGCCATTACCAAAATGGCTGCGGAAAAGTATGAGCAGTTCTTTCACCGGTATTTCGGTATGGATGTCGTGATCGTGCGGACTTCATGGGTGTACGGGCCGGGGCTCCCCCGGATGAGAGTCCCCCGGCTCTTCATTGAAAACGGACTCAAGGGAATGCCGACTTATCTGGAAAACGGCGGGGCTTACAGGGTCGATCAAACCTACATCGAGGATTTCGTTCAGGGGACGCTCCTGGCCTTCGATGCGGATTCGCCCCGAAGCCGCGTTTTCAACATTGCCAGCGGGAAAGGACACACCTTCGCCGAGACCGCCCGAATGGTGGAGCGGATAATTCCCGGTGCCAGGATCACCATCGGACCCGGCTTGCTGAAGCACACCGATCGGGTGGACGCCCCGCAAAAAGGGGCCCTCGACATCGAGCGGGCTCGATCGGAGCTGGGCTATCAGCCTCGGTATGACCTCTTTAAAGGGCTGCAAGAATACGTCGATGCATACGCAAAAGGAGGCGCCCTTTGAACACCCCGACCATGAACGCGTTCGTCAAGGTGATGCCGGAAGTTGCCGGAGTCGAATACCTGGAAATGGATGCTCCCAGGATCAAGCCCGATCAGGTCCTCATCCAGGTCAAAGCGGCGGGCGTTTGCGGGACGGACGTTCACCTTTACGATTGGGCCGACAACATCGTCCGGGAATACAAACCGAAATTGCCCCTCATCATGGGCCATGAATTCGCGGGAGCCATCGCCGAGGTCGGGAGTGAAGCGCAACGATGGAAGGTCGGAGACCGTGTAACCGCTTTTCCCGTCCTCTACTGCGGTGAGTGCTTCTTCTGCAGGAACGGACAGCAAAACATCTGCGACAGTCGTCCTCTGCTGGGCCTCGGCGCGAACGGCTGTTTTGCCGAATTCGTCGCCGTTCGCTCGGCAAATGTCTACCGGCTGGACGAGGCGATCCCTTTCGACGTGGGGGCTCTGAGCGAGCTCGCGTGCGTCGGGATGCACGCCATCGAGCGCATCCGGCTGAACGGCGCCAAGAACATCGCTGTGGTGGGATGCGGTCCGCTGGGACTTATGCTGGCCATTCTGGCCAAGCATTCCGGGGCGGCGCAGCTCTTTGTCACGGGTCTCGAGTCGGACCGGGTACGGCTTGAAATCGCCCGGCAGCTCGGAGCAACCGCCGTCCAGGTTCCGGCGAGCGACGCAAGGGAGCTGATCCTGAGCCGCACCAACGGATTGGGCGCGGACATCGTGTTCGAAACCGCCGGGGTCCCGGCGGGGGTCCTTCAATCCATGGAAATCGTACGCAAGGGCGGAAAAGTCAGCATCCTGGGTCAAGGGCACGGTACCACCGAGATACACGGCGGCATTGTCGTTTCGAGAAGTCGAGCTGGTGGGGACCAGAGCCTACACGGCAAACAACTGGCGGCGTGTCTCCGAGCTGCTCCTTGCGGTCGAAACGGACCTGAGGCAAATCATCACCCATCGCCTCCCCCTGGAGGAGGCGGAGGCTGGAATCCGGTTGATGAAGGCGCAGAAAGCCCTGAAAGTCATACTGCAACCTTGAGCTTCGGCGGGCCTTGGAAGGTTGCGGGCTCGAGGAGACGACCATGACCATGACCAACAACTTGAAATTAGGAACAGCGCAATACACGTACCTGCTGGATTGCTCGCTCGAGGAATCCCTGCGAAAGATCGAGGATCTCGGTTTCAAGTACGTGGAGCTCATGACGGTTCCGCCTCACTGCTGGCCGCCCGCCTTGAGCCGGAAAGACAGGGAAAACCTTCGCAATACGATGGAGCGACTGGGGCTGGAGCTTATTGCCCTGAATCCGACCTTCCTGGACCTCAATTTGGCGAGCCTCAATCCGGGAATTCGAGAGGAAAGCGTACGGCAGATCGAAGACCAGATTTCCCTGGCACATGACTTGGGTGCGAAATTGGCGGTCATCATTCTCGGCAAGAGGCATCCGCTCATTGCGCCGCCCATCGAGGAGGTCTGGGAACGATACGCCAGGGAAGGAGTGCTGCGGTGTGTCGAGCATGCCGAAAAAAAAGGCGTCATCTTCGGCCTGGAGCAAAGCCCCAACCTCTTTGTTGAGAACACGGAAAGGATGCTCTGGGTGCTGAACGAGGTCAAAAGCCCTGCCTTGAAGATCGTCTTCGACGTGGCCAACGCTTCCATGGTGGAGCCCATCGAAGCCGCCCTGGACAGGGTCAAGGATCATCTGGTGCACGTGCACCTCTCGGACACCGATGGTAAGAAGTGGACTCATTCCCCCGTCGGCCTCGGAACCATCGATTTCGGTGAGGTTGCGGCCAAGCTCAAGGAAATCGGGTTCGGCGGGGTGTCCGTGCTGGAGGTCACCTACCCCCGGGATCCCCAATGGGCGATTGCCAGCTCCATCGAAAGATTGATTCCGTTGGGCTGGAAAGTGTGAGAAGCAGTCTGCAACATTTCGAGACTTCACTGCGGAAGATTGCGAAAGACAAGGAGGAAGGATAACACTGACGAGGGGAAGGGCGGCGGCAACGGCCGCGCCATCCCTGCAACGACGGACACGGATGCACAAAGATGTACTTCTATGGCATCGGGGATGAGCTCAAAGACCCCATTAATGGTCCCGTGGAGAGCTCCAAACTTTGCCGGACCATGTTGTCCGGCCTCACCCGCGACCTGAAATCAAGGAGGGAGTAAAGACATGCCGATTATGAGGGGCGCCGATATTATCGCGGAGTATCTGATCAAGGAAAAAGTACCGTATATGTTCGGATTGTGCGGTCACGGCAATATCGGATTGCTGGATGCGTTTTACGACCGGCAGGATCAGATCAAATTGATGACCGTGCGGCACGAGCAAGCGGCGGGGCACATGGCCGACGCATATTTTCGAGTCGCCCATCGGCCGGTGGCTACATTCACCTCCTGCGGCCCCGGATCGACCAACTTACCCACTGCGCTGGCTTCCGCCATGATGGACTCATCGGCGTTTCTGGCCATTACGGGTAACGTTCCCACCTCGCAGTTCAACCGCTCGCCGTTTCAGGAAACCGGCCGTCATTACCAGGCCGAATTTCCCAACGTGCTTCGGCCGTATGTAAAAAAGAGCTTCCAGCCCACGCGGGTGGAGATGATTCCACTCGCTCTCCGGCAGGCGTTCAAGACCATGTTGACAGGGAGGAGCGGTCCTGTGCATCTGGATGTTCCGTTGAATTGCTTTGCCGAGGAGGCCGAAGTGGAAGTGCCGGAGCCCGAGCTTTGGCGATCCGGAATCTATTCGAGCACGGCGGGGAATCCTCAACTGGTGGAAAGATCGTTGGATCTCCTGCTGAACGCCGTAAGGCCGTGTATCCTTGCGGGCCACGGGGCGGTTCTCTCCGAAGCGTCGCCCGTCCTGTTGGAGCTGGCCGAGCTCCTGAGCATACCGGTTGCCACGACACCCAACGGCAAGGGCGTAATTCCCGCGGACCATCGGCTCAGCCTTGGAGCCATCGGACGGAACGGCGTTTACATGGCCAACGAATCTTGCCGCTCGAGCGACGTGCTGCTGGGGTTGGGCGTGAAGTTCGACGACCGGCAGAGCAGCGCCTGGATTCCCGGATATTCCTTCAATATTCCTCCCACCAAGCTGATTCACGTGGAAATCGACCCGGAAGAGCTCGCGCGCAACTATCCGCCAACCATCGGGATTCTCGGGGATGCAAACGCATTTGCCGAAGAATTGCTTAAGCTGGCCAAAACACGGGTGAAAGCGGGTGAAAATCGGAATACCGCGTGGTTGGATCAGATCCAGGACTGGAGAGTCGATTGGCAGAAGTTCAACAGACCGTTTCTGGAATCGGACGTCTTACCCATTCGACCGGAGCGCATCGTGCGAGACATACGTGCGGTCCTGCCGAGGGATGCGATTCTCGTGTCGGATGTGGGCGAGCATCACAATTGGCTCGTGCAGTACTATGACGCCTATGAGCCCGGCAGCATGCTGCAGTCCTGGGGGTTCGCCTCGATGGGATTCGGCGTCTGTGGAGTGTTGGGCGCCAAACTGGCGGCACCCGACAAGAAGTGCATTTCGGTGTGCGGGGATGGAGGCTTCATGATGACTCCTCACATCCTCTGCACCGCCGTGGAGTACGGTATTCCAGCCGTATGGGTGATCTTCAACAATTACGGTTGGAATGTCATTCGGCATCAAGCCAACGGGGCCTGGCCTGGACGGGAGATCGTCACCAGCTTCAGGAAAGAGCAGACCGGCGAGCTCTATAACCCGGATTTCGCGGCGCTGGCCAAAGCGTGTGGAGCCAAAGGCGCCAGGGTGGAGAAGCCGGGCGATTTTAAAGAGATCTTCGACCATGCGGTTGGCGCCGACGAACCGTTCGTCATTGAAGTCGTGGTGGAGCGCGACGCCAAGGCTCCTTCCGTAGGAACCTGGCAGCTGCCTCCTTTCTCCCATGCCGAGCCTTCCTATGGAAAGCGGAACTTGGGACAATAACCGCAACCTGACGGCTGAAGGGACCTGTTTATGGATTTTTTCGTTCTCATTCAAGCCACCATTTCGGGCATTCTGGTGGGCGGGCTGTACGCACTCATCGCCGTGGGCATGACACTGGTTTTTGGCGTGATGCGCATCATCAATCTCGCCCACGGCGAGTTCCTCATGGTGGGGATGTACATCTGCTACACACTTTTCATCTGGTGGGGTGTGGACCCCTATGTTTCCATGTTCGCCAGTATTCCCGTGTTGTTCGTGCTGGGATTCGTGATACAGAATTTTCTCCTTTCTCCCGTCATACGAGCGCGGGCCCCCGAGGAAAACCAGATCCTGCTCACAGCGGGCATCGGTCTGGTGCTCATCAACGTCGCCTTGCTGATCTACTCGCCCAACTACTACACGGTCTTGACCAGTTATTCCAACGCCACCGTCTCCGTACACAACATCTCCATCAGCCTGCCTTTACTGTGGGATTTCTTGATTTCCATCGGGATTACGGGCCTGCTCTATATGTTCATCATGAAGACCGACCTTGGCATCTCCATTCGGGCAGTGGCGCAGAACATCGATTCTGCGAGGCTCATGGGCATCAATACCGAGCGAATCATGAACGTAACCTTCGGCATCGGCTGCGCCCTGGTGGGGGCGGCAGGCTCGCTGCTGATGCCGCTTTACTATGTATTCCCGTCCATCGGTGGCTTGTTCACCTTGAAGGCCTTCATTGTCGTTGTGTTGGGAGGCATGGGAAGCGCACTCGGGGCGCTGGTGGGTGGAGTCACCCTCGGGGTTGTGGAATCGCTCGGGGCCACATACATTTCCACCGGCCTCAAGGATGTTCTTGGGTTCGCGATTTTTGTCCTCGTCCTGCTGGTGAAGCCATCCGGCCTGGTGGGCAAAACCCGGTTCTAATTTCAGCCAAGAATGCGAGGACGCTGCCATGTCTAAATTGATCGACGTCATAAGGGGGGTGGGAAAGGTGCCTGCGTTTTTCTTCCTGGTCTTGCTTTTTGTCCCCCTGTTTGTAAAGAGTGATTATTTCCTGCACCTGTTCATCCTGTTTCTCATGTGGAGTGCCTTCGGCATGAGCTGGAATCTGCTCGGCGGCTATGCCGGGCAGGTCTCTTTCGGGCATGCCGCGTTTTTTGGCATAGGCGCTTACACGGCGGTACTCCTGTATGAAAAATTAGCTGTCTCTTTGTGGCTGGGTTTTCTTGCAGGGGGCGCTGCCGCCACCTTGATCGCCATTCCCATAGGGGCCCTTTGCTTCCGTCTGCGGGGTCCTTACTTCTCACTTTCCATCCTGGCGTTTGCGGAGGTGCTGCGGCTGGTCGCGCTGCAGTGGAAGTCCTTCACCGAAGGAGCAGTGGGAATTCTTCTGCTCTTTCCGGTCCTGCAGTCTAAAATCGGCTACTATTATCTGGCCGTGGGTTTCATACTGCTCATTGTTCTCGTCTTGTCCTACATCCTCAAGACCAGGGCCGGCTTCTATTTTGTTGCCATAAGAGAGGATGAGGAGGCAGCCGAGGCCTTGGGTATCCTCACCACCCGCTATAAGCTCTACGCCCTCATGACGAGCGCCTTCTTCACCGGCATGTTGGGTGCTTTTTTCGCCAATTATACTTTCTTTATAGATCCGTATATCGTCTTCTCCATTGTGGATGTCTCCATCGCCGTGGTGCTGGTGGTTGTACTGGGAGGAATCGGGACCTTTTACGGGCCGTTTGTGGGCGCCATGATCGTGGTTGTAGTCACAGAGAGCTTCCGCAACATCTTCGCTCAAGCCCACATGCTCGTCTACGGCAC
>ENA-OSEO01002216-OSEO01002216.1-sediment-metagenome-genome-assembly--contig:-NODE-2216-length-28798-cov-3.839490_pt1 | contig 28798 bp, 21 predicted proteins | sample MGYA00237883_ERZ534232 | MGnify/ENA metagenome assembly ERZ534232 | reverse complement strand
GGCAACTCAGTTCAATATCGTCCTTGGACTCTGCGTGGGGCACGACTCCCTCTTCTTTCGATATGCCGACGCCCCGACTACAGTACTGGCGGTCAAGGACCGGGTCTCGGGGCACAATCCCCTCGGACCCATCTATACATCGGGAAGCTATTACGCGCGACTCAGGCAAGAGGGGTTCTGAAATGTCGGTAGTGTGCCGGCAACCCGGGCTCTTCATGCATGGGCAAGCAGAAACGCAAAGGGCTGTGTGGTGCCCCGCCGTCTTTTTGAAGGTCTGTATTACTCTGTCCGCATGCCGGCCGGAGCGGCTATGCCGCGGCGTTCCAGGAGAGACCCTTCAAGCCGGTACAGCTCGATAAGCGATTTAAGGTAGCTCGCGATAGTCTGGACCTCGGAAATTCTGCTTGCCAGAAGATCGCGCTGAGCCTGGGCGACAAGGAGGGTTGTCGATTTGCCGACCCGGAATTTTTCCATCTCGATGCGGACCTTTTCTTCCTGGAGTGCCCGTGTGGCGGCCTTCGCCGCTATCTGCTCCTTTGTCCGGTTCACCTCGATATACGCGGACCGCACATCCACCTGAACCAGCTGAGACAGGTTCAAAACCGATTCTTCGGCTTGCTCCTTGCCGAGGAGGGAGCGGCGATGGAGGGCGCGCGCCTTTCGATTTGTGAAGGGATACTCAAGGTTGACCCCTGCCCGTATATCGTAGGAACTGTCGTCGATGTTGCGGTACGAATCGCTGAAGGAACCCGCGTACCCTGTTTTTCCGAGGATGATAAAGAAGTCCATCTTCGGGAGCAACCCATTTTTTGTTTTGACCGTTTCAAGATCGCCCCGTTCCAGTTTCAGCCGCGCCTGGTTAAGGTCCGGACGCATACGAAGAGCAACCCGGACATGCGCGTCCACCTCGTCGAGGGTCACATCGGGGACGACGGGACGATGGAGAAGCGCGATGTGGCGCCCCCACGAATCGGCGCCGGGAGGATTGAGAAGCCGCAGCATGTTCAGGCGCGTCTTTTCCAGATCGCTTCTGGCATTGATGAGACTCTCCTTCCGGAGGGCTATTTCAGCCTCCGCCGCGGCCAGTTCCGATTCCGCCAGAGAACCGATCCTGATCATCTCTTCCGTTTCGCTTTTCTGCTGCTCCGCCAGCTTCAGGGATTCGAGGAATATCTCGATCTGACGCTCTATGAGGGCGTAATCCCAGTAGGTTTCTTCCACCTGCGCCACCAGAAATTCGGAATATCCCCGCAGTTCGTGCCGTGAAATGTCCGTGTCGAGCCTGGCCTGGCGGAGCGTCGCCAGATTATAAGAAAGTCCCGCGCCCCTCAGGAGCGCCTGGGTGACGCTCAGCCCCAGCCGCGTCGCATACAGATCGTCGCTGTAAAGATCGGACCATGTCTGGTCCGTGGACGCTTCAATCTCCACGTCCGTTCCGGTCGGCAGATAACCTGATACTCCCAGGGTGGCGTTTTTCTGATTTTCCAGCTTTCTCGTAATCGAACTCGCGCTGGCATCCCTCTTCTCCCGGTCGTACGCGTACTCGCCGGTGAGAAGGGGATCGAATTCGGCGCGGGCCTCTTCCTCCGCCGTCTGAGTGATGGCGGGGTTGAACCGCTCAATTTTGAGGGCGCGGTTGTTCTCAAGCGCCATGAGGAGGGCATCCTGCACCGTGATTGACAGAGGCCCGTCATGTCCGGTTGTTGTTGCGGTTTCCGGTTCCCCTTGTGCAGGCGGTATCGTCGCTTCCTGTGCGGGGGCGGTTTCATTGAGTGTTGAAGCTGTAAAGACAGGCCTTTCAGCCCTTTCGGGTGTCGCACAGGAGAGGGTGAACACCATAGCCATGGCTGCCAATAAAAAGACGGTGCGAAGTCTCGGAACGTGTGTCGGCATGGATCAGGACTCCCGTCCTTCCTCGTTTCGATTGTCTGATTGCGCCGTTGTCCGTCTCTCGAACAGCAGGTAGACCGTCGGGACAATCAACAGGGTGATCAGCGTTGAACTGATGAGTCCGCCTATCACGGCGCGGGCCAGAGGCGCCTGCACTTCGCCTCCTTCGCCCAGACCGGTTGCCAGCGGAACCATGGCGAGTATGGTCGTGGCGGCGGTCATCAATATGGGGCGCAACCGCCGCCGCCCGGCCTCTTCGATAGCCTCCCGCATGGGAATCTTATCCCGGCGGCGCAGGAGATTGATATGGTCCACCAGCAGAATGGCGTTATTCACCACGATTCCCCCCAGCATGATGCAGCCGATATAGGATTGAACGTTGAAGGTGGTCTTGCTCAGAAAGAGGATGAGAATGACGCCGGTAGCAGCGAATGGAACGGAGAACATGACGATAAGAGGATACAGAAGCGATTCATACAGTGATGCCATTACCATGTAGACGAGGACCAGCGCCAGCAGAAGGCTGAACAGGAGTTCTCTGAACGCCTTCTGCTGTTCGTCATAGTCGCCGCCGAAGGTGATGCTGAAATCACGCGGCACGGCGACGGAACGAAGCTGTTCCTGAATATCCTCCCGTATGGAGCCGACGTCCCTGCCCATGGTATTGGCCGATACGGTCACAATCCGTTCCTGGTCTTTCCGCTCGATGCGGACCGGGCCCCGCACGGGATCGATGGAGACGATATTTCCGAGCACAATGGGTTCCCCTCCGGTGCCGACCAGCGTCATGTCGAGGAGTTCGCGGAGGTTCAGTTTTTCGGACTCTTTTATCTTTACGCGGATATCATACTCGTCTCCGCCGTCTCGATACCCGCTGGCACGGGTCCCCGTGACCGTGGTCTGAAGCATGGTGGCGATCTGAGAAACCGTGAGTCCCATGTCGGCGGCTTTGTGGCGGTCAATACGAATAATCTCCTCGGGGCTCCCCGATTCCCGCGTGAGCAAAGCATCGGTAACCCCCTCGACCCCCTCGACGATCTTTTTCACCCTGAGGGCGAGTGTATCTGCGGTTTCCAGATCGAAGCCGCGGATATCAACCTGGATCTTTTCCGCGTCGCCGCCGGAAAACATGCGCAGAAGAAAAAGTCCCTGACCCGCGCGGGTCCGAATGACGGCCCCCGGTATATGGGCGAGTTTCCGGCGCAGGTCGGCCGCAATCTCTTCGCTGGAACGGGTCCGCTCGGATCGAGGCGTGAGAGCGATCTGCATCTGGCCCGTGTGCGAGCCGAGAGACCGCCAGCTGGTCCCTCCGATGCTGGTTACCGCACTTTTCGCTTCCGGAACCTCTTTTTCGACGATCGCGCCGATCGTCTTGAATGTCTCGGCAACAACCTCCAGCCGTGTCCCGACCTCCATCTCCGCGTCGATCCGGACCTCCGCCTCATCGGTGGTGGGCATGAATTCAACTCCCACGAGGGGTATCAGCAGCAAGCTTGCCCCAAGGAACAGGCTGACTCCCGCCACCACGATACCACTGTGACGGAGAGTAAGGTGGAGGAGACGTTTATACCCGTCTTCCATGCCTGTGAAAAAGCGGGCGCTGATCCGGTAGAACTTGTGGAGCACTGAATCTCCTGTGTGATCCGCCCCCGGACGCAGGAACTTTGCGGCCATCATGGGAATGAGCGACAGGGCGACCAGCAGAGCGCAGATCAGGGCAAAGCTGACCACCAGCGCCAGCTGTTTGAACATGATCCCCGTCATTCCCCGTATAAAGACAAGAGGCAGAAACACCGCCAGTGTGGTGAGAGTGCTGGCCGTAATGGCCGACGTGATTTCTCCGCTTCCCCGTATGGTGGCCGTTTCGGCGTCTTCCCCGGATTCCCGGTGCCGGTATATGTTCTCCAGAACGACAATTGCATTATCAACCAGCATCCCGATACCGAGGGCGAGTCCCCCCAGGGTCATGATGTTGAGGGTCAGCCCTCCGAAATACATGAGGGCGAAGGTTGCGATGATCGATATGGGAATCGCCGTGGCGATAATCACCGTGCTGATGATATTGCGGAGAAAGAAGAGCAGAACGACCACCGCCAGGATACCGCCGAACAGGGCCATCGAGCCGACGTTGGTAATCGAATTCCGGATATAATCGGAAGTGTCGATGATCGGGGTCAATTGTATATGGGGCATCTCCCGGTTGATTCTCTCGGTTTCTGCAAGGACGGCGGTCGCGACCTCCACCGTATTCGCCCCCGATTGTTTGCGGACACCCAGACGGACGCCGGGTGTTCCATTCACCAGGATGATACGGGTAATCTTTTTCCAGGTATCGTCCACACTGGCGATATCACGGAGCTTGATGGGGGCATTGTCACGGATTCCGACGATGGTTTCCCGCAGCTGATCGAGACTCGTATATTGTCCCGATGTACGCACGGTTATTTCAAACTGCCCGCGGTCGATCGAACCGGCGGGAAGATTGATGTTCCCTGCTTCGATATGATGAATGATCTGATCCAGGGGGAGTTTCATGGCCTTGATCTTGTCCGCGTCGAGATTGACCTGGATTTCCCGTTCGTATCCGCCCCAGACATCGAGCGACGCGACACCGGGTATCCGCTCGACCCGGTATTTGATCTGGTCGTCGATGAGGTCGCGCAACTGAAGGGGGTTCATATTGCCCGATGCGCCGTAGATCAGGATGGGGAATGTGGCAATATCGAACTTGTACAGGGTGGGACGTTCGATATCCTCGGGAAGCTTCGGCATTGTTCTGTCCAGACGGTCGCGAATATCGTTGGACGCCGTGTCCAGATCGGTTCCCCACACAAAGGTGACCCGGACATTGCTGACCCCTTCCGAAGAAATGGAATACACGCTTTCAACGCCGGGGACGGCGCTCATCGCCTCTTCGATGGGGCGTGTGATCAGTTCCTCAATCTCCTCGGGACTGGCGTTTTCATAGAGGGTTCGGATGGTGAGGGTCGGAGAGGTAATGTCGGGCATGAGGTCGATGGGGAGGCGCATCAGTGAAACACCACCCAGAATGAGGACCAGGAGAATGACCATGACGGTAAAAACAGGACGATGAACGGCGGCACGGGAGATGTTCATTGCTCCATACCCCTCGTCATCGAATCTCGTATCCGTGCAATCATCACGATCAACCGGTCCTTACGAAGATGGTCCGCCGGGCTCTCCCGCGAGGGAAATCGCGGCGCCGTCATCCAGAAGGTGCTGTCCTACCGTCACGACCAGTCCCGAGATGGAGGGTTCCGTTATCTCAGCCGTATCGCCGTCGACAATGCCCAGTTTGACCGGGACGCGCTGCGCCCGCATCCGTTCCTTGTCAATCAGGAAAATGATCCATCCATCCCCGTCTTTCACGAGGGAATCCATGGGAACAACCGTAACGTTTTCATGACGGTTAAATTCAATGTTCACGCGGACGAACATTCCCGGCTTGAGCATTGTATCAGGGTTGGGGATATCGATCTCAACGCGCGCCTGCCTCGCGGTTTCTTTCAGGAGAGGGGCGATGCGGGCGATCTTTCCCGTGAAGGCCTTGTCGGGAAAGGCGTCGGTTGCGATTATGGCGGGCTGGTCCGGTTTCATCCGGGGATAATCCCGCTCGATGACGTGTATGACGGCTTTCAGCGCGCTGATATCTATCACTGAAACGATGGGGGTATTCGCCGTCATCATGGTGCCTTCATCGGCGAACCGTTCACCCACCACTCTGGGGCCGTTCCCGTTTTCCCACGACGCCTGAATCCGCGTGTATCCGAGTCGGACTTGCGCCGTTTTCAACTCGGCTTCCTTCTGCGCCACCTGTGCGGAGGCTACCTTCTGTCTGGCCAGGGCTGCCTTGTACTGCGCTTCCGCGGCATCCAGTTCCGCCTCGGAAACGATCTTCTTCTCCCGCAGCGATTGCGCCCGCTCAAATTCACGCCGCGCCAGATTCAGGACACTGGTGTTTTCTTCCGTATTGGCCCGGGCCACATCGAGTTCCGCCCGGGCCTGATCGACCTGCTGAACGAATTCATCATCGTCGATCAGGGCGATAACCTGGCCCCGTTCGACGGGGTCTCCTATGTTGACGAAGAGCTTTTCCAGACGCCCGGCGATCTTCGGCGCCACGACGTACTGTGACTTCGGCAGAAGCGTGCCGGTAAATGTTCCAATCTCGCGGATCGTCGTTTTGCGCACGGGCGTCACTTCGACGGCAACTGAGGGTTTGCCTGATTGTCTCGAACCCTTCGACGACTGAGTGGCCTTGTCGTATGCCTGCCAGCCGATCAGGATAAGAATGATGCCGATCGCGGCGCCGAGCGCTTTTTTCTTCATTATCGTCGCCTGAATGATGAGGAACCCACCCCAAAAGTTAGCACTATTTATGCCATTTTGTACTGGACGGCAAGTTTTTTCGCATCCCGCGCACCAACTGCTCGCGAGGGCACACGCGCGAACAGTTATCGGGCGAGGCCGCTGACTGTCTCATGCATCGTTCCTCGAAGGGTAACGGGGATTGAAATCAGCGATGATCCTGCTTCTGGTAGCGGCCATCAACTCTCCAATGGTATCGTGCGTAACGCCATGGGTATCGATGGGCTCTCCCACGACCACCTCTATCGAGCCCGGTGTGAATATGAGAGACCCTTTCGGAAGGATCTTTCTGCTGCCATTGACCGTTACCGGAAGGATGGGGAAGCCGCTCTCCACCGCCGTGGTGAATCCTCCCTTTTTGAACGGCTGAATCGCTCCGTCGGGCGATCTCGTCCCCTCGGCAAAAAAGAGGACACTGACACCGGAGGGGAGGCGGCGGATCCCCTCGCGGATGCTCCGCGCCGCTTTCTCCCTGTCGGCCCGGTCTATGAAGATATTCTTTGATTTGTCGAGGGCAAACCCGAAGAGGGGAACGGAGCGCAATTCCCGCTTGATGATCCATCGAAACTGAATCCCGAGCCGTGTGACCAGGGCGAGTATGTCAAAATGTGACTGGTGGTTCGATATGATGACATAGGATTGACCGGGGCGGATCTTTTCGCGTCCCCTGATCTCGGTACCGACCCCTGTTGCCGTCAGCATGATCCACGCCCACGCCCGCGAGATGGTAAAGGCGGCGTTCCCCGTGGAACTGAAGGACGCTGCGGCGACGATCGGGAGAAACAGGAGAAGCGTGGCAAGGCCGGCCCAGAAACAGATCCAGACAATCTTGCATATACGCAGCAGACAATTCATGGCCCATTTTTCTGCCACGACAGGGATGGTTAGTCAAATCATATTTAAAGGGACACGGAAAACCCCCGCCTTTCGTCGCTGCAAACACGGGAGGACCGGGAGAAACAAAACCTCTCTTGAGATTGTCTCCGGTTTGATTTATTATCCCCCCGTCTTCTCAGATCCCCGCGGGGACCCCGGCGGAATACCAATACAGAAAGGACAAACCCATGATACACGATCTGGTAGTGCGAAACAGGAGTTACCGGCGGTTTTATCAGGATGCACCCATCAGCCGCGACACCCTGGTGGAACTGGTCGATCTTGCGCGGCTGAGCGCGTCGGCGGGGAACAAACAACCGCTCAAGTACATGGTCTCCTGCGATGCCGGAAGAAATGCCGACATTTTTGCAACCCTTGCATGGGCCGCCTCCCTGAAAGATTGGCCAGGGCCTTCCGAGGGAGAACGCCCGTCGGGATATATCGTTATTCTGGAGGATACAGGGCTCAGCAATCCCTATGTGAAATTCGATGTGGGAATAGCGGCCCAGAGCATACTCCTCGGCGCCACGGAACGGGGCCTGGGCGGCTGCATGATCGCCTCCGTACAGCGCGAAAAGCTTCGCAGGATCATGGTGATTCCCGAACATCTTGAGATCGTTCTCGTGGTAGCCCTCGGCAAGCCCAAAGAAGAAGTGGTCATCGTCGATGTTCCCCCTTCCGGTGATGCCACCTACTGGAGAGATGACCGGGGTGTTCATCATGTGCCGAAACGCTCCCTTGATGAAATTCTGATTGAATAGAGACTGCGTGCCCCGGTGCAGGGGACCCTCAAACCTCTGTGCGGATATCTCCGGCCTGAAAGATGCTCTCTCTTATGGAGCGATTTTTCACTGGAATCCGCTCCTCACCAGGATCGACGCGGTTTGATTACACCCTACGACATGCGGAAGGAGGCATCGATGGCTCAGGCACGGAACATGACCGATTACGAGAAGGAGTACGCGGCGTTTACCTGGAAGATTCCCGAACGGTTCAACTTCGCGGGGGATGTGGTGGACCGGTGGGCCAAGGATCCGGACAAGCTGGCCATGTGGTGCGTCGGGGAGGATGGGAGCGAGTCGAAGAGGACTTTTCTTGATGTCAGCCGGGCCTCCAGAAGGCTCGCCAACGTGCTGAGCGGCGAGGGGATTAAACGGGGGGAAGTGGCGATAGTCCTGCTGAATCGTCACCCGGCCTGGTGGGAGATATTCACCGGGGCCCTCCGCATGGGGGTTATCATAGCTCCCGGCACGGCCCAGCTGACCGCCAAGGATCTCGAATACAGAATCAATGCGGCGGGGGCGGCCTGTTTCATTACCGATGCCGCGAACGCGCCGAAACTGGAACAGGTGCTGGACCGGTGTCCCACCCTGCGGACACGGCTGATCGTCGGAGAATCACGGGAAGGCTGGATCACCTACGACGAGGCGCTCCGCGGCGCCGCGGAGACATTTGAAACGGCGGATACGGGCAGCGATGAAGGGGCCATCGTCTATTTCACTTCAGGGACGACGGGCTACCCGAAGATGACCCTCCACACGCACACGTCGTATCCTCTCGGGCACCAGGTAACGGGAAAATACTGGCTTGATCTCACGCCCGATGATCTCCACTGGAACATCAGCGACACGGGATGGGCGAAGGCCGCGTGGAGCAGCTATTTCGGCCCGTGGTTGTGCGGGGCCGCCGTTTTTGTCCATACGGCTGATCGTATCGACCCGGCGACAACCATTGCGTGCCTCCGGCGATATCCCATCACGACCATGTGCGGCGCTCCCACCCTCTACCGGATGCTGGTCCTCCAGGATCTGAACGGCTGCTCCTTTCCGGCGCTTCGCCACTGCGTGGGCGCCGGCGAGCCGCTCAATGCCGAGATTATCGAGATCTGGCAAAACGCGACAGGGATCACCATCCGGGACGGGTACGGCCAGACGGAGACGGTGTGTCTCTGCGCGAGCTTCCTGTGCATTGAGCCGCGGTTTGGTTCCATGGGGAAGAGGACTCCGGGTTTCGACCTCCAGGTGATCGACGAGGAGGGAGCGATTCTTCCTCCCAAGGTGGAAGGCGACATCGCCGTCCGCGTCAAACCGGAGCGCCCCCTCGGCCTTTTCAAAGAATACTGGAAGGACCCCGAGAAAACGGCGGCATCGTACCGGGGGGACTGGTACCTGACGGGCGATCGGGCCTATGTGGATGAAGACGGGTATTTCTGGTTCGTGGGAAGGGCCGACGATGTCATTCTCACGTCGGGGTACCGCATCGGTCCCTTCGAGGTGGAGAGCGCCCTCATCGAACATCCCGCCGTTGCGGAATCGGCGGTTGTCTCAAGCCCGGACCCGACGCGCGGCGAGGTTGTCAAGGCCTTTATCGTCCTTGCCCCAGGATTTCGGGGAACCGATACACTGGTCAGAGAACTTCAGGAATATGTGAAGGGAGCCACGGCGCCGTACAAATACCCCCGGAAGATAGCATTCGTCACCGAGCTGCCCAAAACGGTGAGCGGCAAGATAAAACGCATGGATCTGCGCAACGCGGAATGGGGGAGAAAGACACCGGAAGACGCTACATGAAATTGACCGGGTCCACGTCCACCTTGAGCCGTATCCCGGGAGGCGCTCCCTGCGACAGGATACTCCTGACCAGTGCGCGCGCTGCCGCTCCGTCCGGCCCCTTGAGAAGCATCTGCCACCGGTATCTCCCCTGCACCCGGTACAACGGCGCCTCCGCGGGTCCCAGAACGGAAACGGGCCCTCCCTGCCGCCGGGCCATATCAGTCGTCAGGTCACGCAGTTTCCGGACGTAGTCCCGGGCGGCAGTCTCATTCGTCGAGGAGATGACGAGATTGATGAGACGGCCGTAAGGGGGGTATCCGAGTTCCCGGCGCAGGGCGATCTCGTCACGGTAAAATCCGAGATAGTCGTGCCGGCGGGCATGTTGAATCGCGCTGTTATCCGGGTTCATGGTCTGGACGAGCACCCGCCCCGGCGCATCTCCTCTCCCTCCTCTCCCCGAGACCTGTGTCAGGATCTGAAAGGTTTTTTCCGCCGCCCGGAAATCGGGGATATTCAGGGAGGTATCCGCTGAGACCACCCCGACCAGGGTGACGCCCGGGAAGTCATGCCCCTTCGTAATCATCTGGGTTCCCACGAGGATATCGATCTCCCCCCGGTCAAGGGCGGTGAGGATCCGGTTGTACGCCCCCCGCCTTGAGGTGGAATCGCTGTCCATTCGTTCCACCCGGGCGCCGGGAAAGAGTCGCTTGATCTCTTCTTCGACGCGCTCGGTCCCGAGGCCGTAGCTCCGTACCCGTGAACCGCCGCATGAGGGGCAGACCGGGGGTGCTTTGACACGGAATCCGCAGTAGTGACAGCGCAGGAAGCCGTCGCTCAGGTGGTGGGTCATGGAAACGGAGCAATTGAGACATGTGAACTGGTAGCCGCAGTCCTGACAGTAGAGAAAGGTATGAAAACCGCGCCGGTTGAGAAAGAGAAGGGTCTGTTTGCCCCGCTCGATGGTCTCACCGACCGCCTCTATCAGAGCCCGGGAGAAGAGGGGAGGCGTTCTCCCTCCCTCCTTTTTCATATCGATAATATCGACGCGGGGGAGATCGCGTCCGGCCACCCGCTTCGTCAGTTCGAGGAGCTTGAAGTCTCTCGTTTCCGTGTTGCAATAGGTTTGAACGGCGGGGGTTGCCGAGCCCAGAATCACCGCTGCCGCCGCCTGTTTCGCCCGCACGATCGCCAGATCCCTCGCATTGTAGGGGAGGTACTCCTCCTGCTTGTATGAGGAATCATGCTCTTCATCGACGATAATAAGCCGCAGGTCTCTCGCAGGGGCGAATATGGCTGATCGCGCCCCGATGATGATGCGGGCGTCGCCCCTCTGTATCCTCCGCCATTCATCATACCGCGCGCTTCGGCCGATACCGCTGTGCAGGACGGCGATCATGGAACCGTCAAATTTATCCCGTATCCTGCTCATGAGCTGTGGGGTCAGGGTGATTTCAGGCACCAGGTAGATGGCGCTTCCTCCCCGAGCCAGGGCTTCCTCGATCGCCTTGAGGTAGACCTCGGTCTTTCCGCTTCCGGTCACGCCGTGGAGAAGGCAGGGCAGATACCGCCGGGCACTGATCCCGCTCACTATCTCGGCGAGCGTCTTCTTCTGCTCCGTATTCAGCCGGATGCCATCGGCATGCGCGCCGATACGGGTAACGGGGGCGGGGGACCGGTAGACCTCGCGCGCGGAGAGATCGATCAGACCCTTCCGTTTCATCCGGCTTATCGTGGCGTGGACATTTTTGAATTCCAGGCGGAGCGCCGACAGGGCGGTTGTGCCGTGCGTTTCCAGAAAATCGCAGATCCTCTTTTGCTTCTCCGTCAATCTGATATCCGCGGGAAGGGATGCCCGGAGCGCCACCCGCGTTTCCTGCTTCCTGGTTACCGCGGCCTTTTCGATGCGATCCCCCTCACTGATGAGCTGCAGGGTGTGAAGTTTGTCGAGGTCACGGAGAAGATTCTTTCCCCCCGCCTTTTTTTGCAGGGTGGTGACCGGCACGCCGTCCGGATAATCGGCCAGGATCTTCAATATCTCGCGCTGAGTCCCGGACAGTCGGTGTTCCGGGGCCTGTAGGGTTTCCGACAGGCAGACCCACCGGCTGCTCTCCACGTCTATGCCCCCCGGCAGCAAGGCCTTCAGGGTTTTCCCCAGCGGATAGAGATAGTATTCCGCGACCCACCGGTAGAACGCAAGATCCTGCGCGCTGAAGAGGGGTTCGCTGTCAAGAATATCGAGGATGTTTTTGACGGATGGGAGGTCTGTGGAAGGGATCGATTCGACGATATAGCCGGTCACCCGCCGCCGGCCGAAGGGGACGAGTGCCCGTTTCCCGATGGCTGTCCGTTCCTCCAGGTCTTCCGGCACGCCGTAGGTAAAGGGACCGGCGGATGGTATGCTCACCGCTACATTGACAAACACCTGTTAATCCTTGATGCTGAGAAAGTCAGGGACCGGAAAGTGTGCTTCTCCCCGCTCCGGTATCCTGAAGAGCGTTTCACTCAGCCGGTCATTGAGTGAGATATGGCGCAGGATACTCTTGATCCACGGAATATCGTCCCGATAGTATGCAATTGTTCCGGGGAGCCACACATCCTCGGAGGCCTGTCGGTATTCGCCGTATTCCGCCCTCAGTACGACGGGGACGCCGTCCGATATCCCCACACCGACGAAACGCAGGGGGATGCGCCGCTCCCGCTCGATCCACAGCCGGCTTCCCGGGGCCGTGTCGAGACCCGTGCCGATGACGAAGACCGCCTGCCGTTCGATCCGGTCCATGCCGACACTGTGGGTGTCCACGCCGAGGAAGTTCAGGGTATTGAGGAGATCGTCCAGGGATTTCCGGGAAAATATGGTGGGGAAAACGGTGTCGATCCTGCGCGCGCCGGGATGCGGTCTCTCGATCCCCCGGAGAACGGCTTTTCTGCCGTCCTGAATGAGGATTGTTTCTCCCTGAGGAAACCGTCTCTCGGCTCTGAATCGGCCTCCCTGCCCTATGACAAGACGCTCCTCGATCGATGTCGTGCCGTATGCGCTGTCATGAATCGTGCTTTCCATGTCGATGGTGACGGTGCGGATCTTCTGGGTCGCTTTCAGAAAAGGCTCCAGCATCTGCCCGGCGGAGAGAACGGAGCACCAGCCGGGAGCGGCAAGGATCAGCGATATGGCAACGGTGCCGATACTATGGAATACCGGTTTTCTCATGCCTGACGGAGGTGGAACCTGGAGGGTCCCGTTCTGTGAGGATTGTGAAAAGCTGCGAAACGACCTGCCGTTGTCGGGGAGGGATGACGTCATCGGGGCTGTTGAGGCGTGAATACAGGATCTTCTATTCTCCCCGCTGTTTTTCCTGTTCCTCCTGTTTGGTCTTGCATTCTATACAGAGGGTCGTTACCGGACGCGCCATCAGTCTTTTATCGGATATCTTTTTCCCGCACACCTCGCATATGCCGAAGGTGCCGTCTTCGATACGCTGGAGGGCTTCCCTCATCTTCTTTGCCAGTTTTCGCTCCCTGTCCCTGATCCTCAGCTCGAAGTTCCTGTCGGATTCCTGGGTCGCCCTGTCGGTCACATCGGGAAAGCTCTCCGTCCCTCCGGTCATTTCGGAAACGGTTTTCCCCGCCTCTCCCAACAACTCTTCGATCTTCTGCGTGAAAAGGGTTTTGAAATATTCAAGCTGTTCCGGTTTCATGTGACGTCAATCACCACCTTGCTTTAAAATTGAATTGTGACCTATATACAATGAATCCAGGTTTGTAAAGTAAAATTACGACCCCCCTCCGTAGGTCCGGAGAATCCTGTCTATGACGCCGGTCGTCGATGCAGCAGTGCCCGTTGAGCTTTCGCTGATCTGAGGGATGATGACGACCCGTCCGCCCCGCTGTGCCACCGTTTCTTTTCCCACGACCGTATCCGGCGTCCAGTCCCCCCCCTTGACTAGGATGTCGGGCGCGATATCCTCTATCAGGGTGAGCGGCGTTTCCTCGTCAAATATGGTAACATAGTCCACCACCTCGAGGGATGCCATGATGTAGGCCCTCTCATCCTGAGGGACAACAGGCCGGAGAGGTCCCTTGATGGATCGGACCGACGCGTCGCTGTTGAGGGCAAGGACCAGGATGTCGCCCAGCCCTTTTGCCTCCTCGAGATATCGAACGTGTCCTATGTGGAGGATGTCAAAACAGCCGTTGGTGAAAACAATCCGTTTCCCTTCCCCTTTCAGTTGTGCGACCCTTTCCCGCAGGTCGTTCCGTGACAGTATCTTGTTCATACCGCAGCCCCCTGACCGCATGCCCGTGCCAGCGTAAGCACCGCGACTTCACGCGCGCCGCTGTGCAGCAGAACTCGCGCGCACTCCCTGACGGTGCTGCCGGTGGTGTAGACGTCATCTATGAGGACGATCCTCTCTGCTGCCACCCTTCCGCGATCCCGCACCGAAAAGGCCCCCCGCACATTCAGCCTTCGCGCCCGTCCCGACAGTGTGACCTGCGCCTCGGTATGAACCGTTCTCCCGAGGGCGAGAAAATCAACCGGGATGGAGAACCGTTTCGATACCTGCCGCGCAAGGATGAGCGACTGGTTGAATCCCCGCTCCCGCAACCGTTTCGGATGCAGAGGGACGGGGATAGTCAGGGAATAATCCCCCAGGGTCAGCCGATCGTAGGAAGTCTGCGCCATCATCCGCCCCAGGGCTTCTCCCGTCGATATCTTCCCGTGGTACTTAAAGAGGTGGATGGCATCGAGAAGCGTTCCCGTATAGAAACCCAGCGACCGGGCTACGGAAAAGGGAGGCGCGGACAGGATGCATTCCTCACAGAGATGATCCGCTCCCTGCGGTGTGGTATGGGGAAGTCCGCAGGAGGGGCACAGGGGATTCGCCACCCTCTGGATGCCGCTGCGGCAGTCGGCGCAGAAAAGATCCCGGTCGGGGTCCGAAAGCGCGGCCCCGCACGTCGGGCATGACGGCGGAAAAAGAAGATCAGCGAGACCTGAAACCATCTCGCGCGCTTCACATATCATCATTGAGAACGGCCAGCTCCCGTACGGATTCATCGATACTCATCTTCGGCGCGTCCGCCCACAGGCCCTCGATATCGTAAAACTCTCTCACGGGCCGGTAAAAGATATGGATGACCACATCTCCGTAATCCATCAATATCCAGCTTCCCGATCGTTCGCCTTCGATTCCCAGCGGCAGTACGCCGGTCTTTTTCAGTGTGTGCCCGATATGCTCGGCGAGCGACTCTATCTGGCGCGCCGAATTCCCGCTGCATATGATAAAGTAGTCGGCAAAGGAAGAGATATCCTTCACGCTGAGTATGACGAGGTCTTCCGCTTTCCTCTCCAGAGCGGCATTGACGCACCGGAGAACAAGCTGTCGTGGATCCAACGAAATGCCTTTAATAAAAATCCCCCTGAAGTGCCGCGCGCCGAGCGGCCCCCGTTCTGTTTCTCTCCCCTGCAGCCGTGCGATTATCCCTTCAGGCCGCCGGCGGCCGATCCTTACCCCTGAAAGGGCGTCGCCAGCATAATGGTCGCGTCCCGTTCCGGTCCCACGGAGACAAGAGACATGGGCACGCCGGCCAATTCCTCCAGCCGTTCCACATACCGCCTCGCGTTGGCGGGAAGATCGTCCATGGTTTTTGCTTCCCCTATGTTTTCGGTCCAGCCGGCCATTTCTTCATAGACGGGGGTGCACCGCTCGAGTGTCTTGGCGGAAGGGGGCACGAATTCAGAAAACTCTTCATGCTCCGTCCGGTACGCCACGCATATCCTGAGGGGGTCGATTCCCGTGAGAACATCCAGTTTCGTCAGGGCGATGCCGGTGATCCCCGCCACGCGCACCGACTGTCTCACGAGGACCATATCGAGCCATCCGCAGCGTCGTTTTCTCCCCGTCGTGGCGCCGAATTCGCACCCCACGGTCTGCATCCGCTCTCCCACTTCCCCCGTCTGTTCCGTGACGAATGGTCCCTCCCCGACCCGGGTGGTATAGGCCTTACAGATCCCCACGACGGCGTCTATCCTGGTGGGGCCGATACCCGCGCCGCAGCAGGCGCTTCCCGCTGCCGTGTTGGAGGACGTCACAAAGGGGTACGTTCCGTGATCGATATCGAGATGGCAGCCCTGGGCGCCCTCGAAGAGCACATTTCGCCCCTGCCTGATTTCACTGTCAAGGATGAGGGATGTATGCGCGGCATACGGTCTGAGGCGTTCGGCATAGGCGGAATATTCGTCGAATATGGCGTCATATTCGAGGGGTTTGTCATGGTACAATCGGGTCAGACAGAAATTCTTCTCCTCCACATTGATGCGGAGCATTTCGGCGAATGTCTCGCCGTCCAGCAGATCGCACAGCCTGATACCGGTGCGGGCGATCTTGTCTTCGTAGGCGGGGCCGATACCTCTCCCCGTGGTTCCGATTTTCGTCGCTCCCCGTTTCGCTTCGCGGGCACTATCCAGCTGCCGGTGATAGGGCATGATGATATGGGCTCTCTGGCTGATATGGAGGCGCGTGTCGGGCGGGAACAGCGCCCCTTCACGCAGCCCGTCAATCTCCCGGAGCAGCACGCCGGGATCGATCACCATCCCGTTGCCGAGGATGCAGATCTTGTTGTTGTGGAGAATCCCCGAAGGAATCAGGTGAAGGATGGTCTGTCGTCCCTCGACCACCAGGGTGTGCCCCGCGTTGTTCCCTCCCTGGAAACGGACGATTACATCCGCCTCTCTGGCGAAGAGATCGACGATCTTTCCCTTCCCTTCATCCCCCCACTGGGTGCCGACTATGATTACCTGTGCCATGGATCATTCTCTCCGCTGCGTGATGTGGAAAAGGCTACATCTCCATTCTGATAACGGATATGATGTTGGGAAGCTTCTTCAACCTGGTCACGGTATCTTTGGAAACGGGGGAGTCCGTGCTCAGGACGACGAGTGCCTCCCCGTCCACCTGTTCGCGGCTCAGGTGGAGCCGCGCGATATTGACGCCGTCATTTCCCAGTGTGGTGGCTATGTTCCCGATAACGCCCGGTTTGTCGTGATTGTAGAGCATGAGCATGGCCCCTTCGGGAATCACATCCAGCATGAATTGATTGATCCTGACGATTCGCAGATCCTCCCGGCCGAATATGGCCCCCGCCACGAACGCATCTTCCGCGTCCGTCTTGACGGTGACGGAGATCATATTCTTGTAATCCTTCACCTCGCTGCTCTTCGATTCTATGACGCTGATCCCCCGTTCCCGCGCGATAACCGGGGCGTTGATGTAGTTGACGCTGTCTTTCAGGGCCGGCGTGAGGAGCCCCTTGAGAAAGGATACGGTGACGGGGGCCACATTGTAATCAAGGATGGAACCGCTGTACTCAATGGCAACCTCCCTGACCCCCCCGGTTACGATCTGCGCGACAAAAGCGCCGATCTTTTCTCCCAGTGTCAGGTACGGCTTTATGAGGGAGAGGGTCTCCGCGCTGACGGACGGGAAATTAACGGCATTCTTGATCTCCCCGGTTGTCAGATAATCGACGATCTGGTGGGCGATGGCGATGGCCACATTCCGCTGCGCCTCGTCCGTGGATGCCCCCAGGTGCGGCGTGCAGATCATATTGTCCAGAGAGAGGAGCTTCGTGTTGGTGGTTGGCTCGTCCACGAAGACGTCAAGGGCGGCGCCGGCCACTTTCCCGGAGGTGAGGGCGTCGTACAGGTCGTTTTCATCGATGATCCCTCCCCGCGCGCAGTTGATGACGAATACGCCGTCCTTCATCTTCGCGAAGGAAGCGGCGTTGATCAGGCCCCGTGTCTCTTCCGTCAGCGGGGTGTGCACGGAGATGAAATCGGCCTTCTGGAGGACTTCGTCGAGGGGCGCGAGAGAGATCCCCATCTTCTCCGCGGCCTCCTGTGATATAAACGGGTCGTAGGCTATCACGTTCATGGTCAGACCCTGGGCGCGGTTCGCCACAATGGATCCCACCCTGCCGATACCGATGATCCCCAGCGTTTTGTTGGACACCTCCGAACCCATGAACTTCTTTTTCTCCCACTTCCCCGCCTTTGTGGAAGCGGTGGCCTGCGGGATTCGCCTGGCCAGGGATAGCATCATGGCGATGGCGTGCTCCGCCGTCGTGATCGTGTTGCCGCCGGGGGTATTCATCACCACGATCCCCTTCTTGCTTGCCGCTTCGGCCGCCACATTATCAAGGCCCATCCCGGCCCTGCCGATCACCTTGAGCCTGTCGGCCGCCTTGATGATCTCCTCCGTCACCTTGGTGGCGCTCCGTATGGCGAGCCCGTCATAATTCTTTATAATCCCTTTCAACTCATCGGGGGTCAGGTTGGTCATGACATCGACTTCAATCCCCGGAGCATTCCTGAATATTTCGACGCCTTCTTTCGCCAGCGTATCGCTTACCAGAACCTTTTTCATTCTCTGTCGTATCCTTTCACTTATTGTTGTCCCGCCGTCCGGTGGATGGGTTATATGTTCCCCATCCCGTCCACGCAGGCTTTTTCCAGTCTCTCAACTACCGCCCTGACGTCCGACGCCTCGACCGTGGGGCCGCACCATATGCGGAACCCGGGAGGGGCATCCTTGTATGATCCGATGTCATGAGCAACGCCGTCCGCGCTCAACCGCCCGACTATCTTTTTGATCCATGCCGCCTGATCTCCCTTTGACAGTGCCTGGAACCTGCCGTCCGTCACCTTCAGGCAGACCGACGTGCTGGACCGGATATCTTCAGACACGGCGAGAAAATCGATCCAGTCTGTTTTCCCGACCCACTCCTCCAGCACCTTCAGATTGGCTCTGCTTCGTTCGATCAGACCGGCCACACCGATTTTTTTGGCCCAGCCCAGAGCGTCCAGATAATCCTCCACGCAGAGCATCGAGGGGGTGTTGATCGTGTCCCCCTGGAAGATGGCCTCGTTGAGTTTCCCTCCCTTTTTCATGCGGAATATCTTCGGCATCGGCCAGGGGGGATCATACGCCTCTACGCGCTCCACGGCCCGTGGACTCAGAATCAGTATGCCATGGGCCGCTTCCCCGCCCAGACACTTCTGCCACGAGTAGGTCAACACGTCGATCTTCGCCCACGCCATATCCATGGCGAAGACGGCGCTGGTGGCATCGCACAGGGTCAGGCCCGCGCGGTCGTCGGGAATCCATTGCCAGTCGGGGATTCTGACGCCGCTTGTTGTGCCGTTTGCCACAAAGACCACGTCATTCGACCAGTCGACCGCGCCGAGATCGGGTATCTCTCCGTAATTCGCTTCAAGGACGGTGGGGCTGAGTTTCAACTGCTTTTCCACATCCGTCGCCCATCCCTTGCTGAAACTTTCCCATACGAGCACCGTGACCGGTCGGGGACCCAGAAGGGACCACATGGCCCCCTCGAAGGCGCCCGTGTCGGAGCCGGGGAGTATGCCGAGGCGATATTCATCCGGCACACCGAGGACCTTCTTGCTTTCGGTTATCGCCCGGGCCAGCCGTTCCTTTCCCAGGGCGCTTCGATGCGAGCGGCCCACCGCAGCATCCCTCAACACATCAACGTTCCACCCCGGCCTCTTGGCGCACGGGCCGGAACTGAAATTTGGATTGTTCATACACACACCTTCCTTCATCTGTCGGTAAAAGGTGCTCATACCAGAATTGTAAATCCGTGTCTATTCATAAGTGAACAGTCCGCTCAATTTCAGGATGCCGGCGCATGGTTTTGAGTTGCGTAAAACGCGTACATTGAGTAGAGTCTGTCAAACCGTCAGGACGGGAGCGGACGCATGGGGGGAAAGGATATGAAAAAGATAAAGACCGCCTTTTTCTGCCAGAATTGCGGCCATCAATCCGCTAAATGGCTCGGCAGGTGTCCCTCCTGCGGCGAGTGGAATCAGTTTGTGGAAGAAGAGGAGCGGGACGCCTTCAGCGAGGGCCTTCTCGAAGCGTCTTTCAACGAGGAGCCGCTGCCCATCGACGCTATCCCGTCCGATGAACAGGACCGTCTCAAAACGGGAATCGTCGAAATAGATCGGGTGCTGGGGGGCGGCATCGTGGGCGGGTCCGCCATACTCATCGGGGGCGATCCGGGTATCGGGAAATCCACGCTCCTCCTGCAGGTCATGCAGAACCTTGCCGCCGCCGGCCTGACGGCGCTCTACGTGTCCGGAGAGGAATCGGCCCGCCAGATCAAGCTCAGGGGCGCGCGAATCGGCGCCTCGTCCGCGAACCTCATGGTCCTTGTGGAGGTCTCGCTTGAGAATATCCTGAGGCACATCAACGAGATGCATCCGGGGATCGTTGTCGTCGACTCCATCCAGACGGTGTACTCATCGGCCCTCTCCTCCGCCCCCGGAAGCGTCAGCCAGATCAGGGAGGCGTCGGGAAAACTGATTCTCACAGCGAAGAAAACGGGAATTCCCCTGTTTTTGATCGGGCATGTGACGAAAGAAGGATCGATAGCGGGCTCCAAAATATTAGAACACATGGTGGATACGGTCCTGTATTTTGAGGGGGATTCGGGGCACTCCTTCAGGATTATCCGGAATGTCAAAAACCGCTACGGCCCCACCAACGAGATCGGCGTCTTCGAGATGCACGACCGTGGCCTCATCGAAATCTCGAATCCTTCGGCCCTCTTCCTGGCGGAACGGCCCAAGGGCGCGGCCGGATCGGTCGTGGTTCCCAGTATGGAAGGGACACGCCCGCTGCTGGTGGAAATCCAGTCACTGGTCACTGAAAACACCTTCGGCATCCCCCGGAGAACCACCATCGGCGTGGACCATAACCGGGTTTCGCTCCTTGCCGCCGTAATGGAAAAGGTGTGCGGGCTTCACCTGGGGAATCATGATATCTTTATCAACGTCGCCGGCGGGGTCAAGCTGGACGAGCCGGCGGTGGACCTCGGCATCATTTCATCCCTCATGTCCAGTTACCTGAACAGGCCGATCGACGCGGGCACCGTTGTCTGCGGCGAGGTGGGGCTGACGGGGGAGGTGCGCAGCGTTGGCCGGATAGATGAAAGAATCAAAGAGGCAACGAGAATGGGCTTCACCCGCTGCATCCTGCCCGGAGCCGCCACGGGCGAAACGGCGACGGACACGCGACTGACCCGGATACCCATCGGCACCATCAGGGAATTAGCCGAACATCTGTTTGTGTGAGGGCCGTTCCCGGCAAAGCCGGGGGCACTTCCGGTAATATCGCTTGACAAGATACCGCAATAGAGTTAGTCATTTGCCAGGTTTCATTGGAATCTTTTGTATGATACGCGCTTTTGAACAGCGATAACCACGGGGGGATTATGGCCTGATCATCGAAAGCCCTGTTTCTCACAAAGAGAGATGGGGCTTTTGCTTTTTGCGGGCAACAGCAAGTCACATTTGCAGGACACCACGATTCTAATCCAATCATAAGGACAGGCGGTGCAATGAACATCTATGAATCAGCAAAAGAACGTGCAGTAAAATATTCTCATCACATGAGAGCAGCGGCCCTGTTGATTCCTGTTGCTCTCAGTATTGGATGCGCCGGGGCGGGTTCGGATGTAAGCAAAAACACGATTGCTCCAGATCAACAGATTGTTCCTGGAGTTTATCGAGAAATTCAAAAATTGCCTTATGATGAACAAGAAAAAGCAGTAAAATTAATTCAAGAAAAAGAAAAAGATTTTAAAGAAAAAGCAGATAAAAAAGAAATTGGATTTTTTTCTAAAACAAATATTGATGAAGTTTTAAAAAATAATCTTTTAGATGGAAAAAATTATGGAAAACAAGATAAAGATAGAGAAGATGTTATAGATTCAAGAAAAAAAATTCTTGGTAGTTCTTTAAATCCAGATTTTAATTCATCTAGTCTTGCAAGAAAGGAAAAGAAAAAAGCACAAGAGCAACTTTATGCATTAGGGCATTCAGAAGAAGTTTATAGAGTTAATCAGGATTCTTTTCTTTATGATAAATTGCAAAATTTAGAAAAAAGATTATCTTCCCCTTTATCTTCTTCTGATAAACAAAAGTTTTTAAGTGATATTTATAAATTAAAGGAGAATATTTATAAAAATGATTCTTTTGACCCGAGAGATTTTCTTTATAAAGAAGAAATTGATAAATTAAATTCTCTTGAAAACATAGTTTTAGGAGAAAAAGCAATCCCTCAAATTAAAGGGCTTAGTGAATCTGAAGCAGAAAAATATATTCAAGAAGTTGTAGATTCAGTTACTAGAAGCAAAGGTTTTCTTCCTTCAATAGAAAAAGATAATCTCCAAAAAGACAATACACTCTCTTATATAAAATCTTTAAATAGTTCTGATAAAGAGTTTGAATTAAATCTTAAAAAATATATTTCTTGGTTAAATAATGATTTGCCTGATAAAGTTAAGGTTTTAGTAGGAAAAGATAGTTTTGGAAATATTGTTTCTGTAAATATAGGAAGACATAATTTTACAATTGATGATAAATTAGGTGTTTTAGATTTAACACAAAGAGAATCAGTTCCAAAATATTTTACAAAAAATCCAAGTGAGCTTTATGAGATGGAGAAAGGCCAAGCTTCGAAATTACTTGAAAATTTTGCAAGAAAATCAGGAACCTCTCTTCTTAAAGTTTCTGATGGTTCTAGATTTGGTATTGCGGATGGAAAGGTAGATTATATAGGAATGTTTAATGGAAATTATGTTAATTCCCAGTTTCCAGAAGTAAGCACTAAAGGTGGAGATGCTTTAATAGAACAAATTGGAGCTACTACTGGAAGTGGTTGTTTCTTAGGAGGAACTAAAATTTTAATGGCAGATGGTTCATTAAAAGATATAAGGGAGATTAATAAAGGAGACAGAGTAATGAGTTATTCTTTTAAAAATAATGTTGCTATGTCTGATGAAGTTAAAGAAAACTATTCTATAGAAAGAGATGGAGGACTTTATCAGCTTAATGATTCTGTATGTGTTACAAAAGAACACCCATTTTTTGAAGAACCTAATAATAACAGAACAAAACAAGTAATTGGATTAAGACAAAACCAAGAAGTTGTTGGAGATTCTAATTCTAATCCAAATACTCTTGAAAAATTAACATTAAATAGCATAAGGGAATTAGATATGGAAGGAAAGTTTAAAGTTTTTAATATGACTACTGGAATAAATCATAATTATTTTGTATGTGATAATAAGGGAAATTATTTCTTAGTGCATAATAAGGGTGGCGGAGCTGGTGGTGGAGAAGGTGGGCAATAATTTTTATATTGGATGATTCATTGTGTAACTTGCTGAAACAGAATTTCCATTATCATCAATTCCCCAAAATGTTTCAGTCATCCAACTTTCAGAATAAGAAGTATACCAATAGTTTGTTAATAAAACTAGGGACACTTCCCGTATTTCTGCTTGAAGAATGGTCCATATCAGCGTAATATTCTCTCCATGCCGAGAATCGCCCGAATTATAGCACCTCACTATCCGCACCATATTACCCAGCGGGGCAATAACCGCGCCGCGGTGTTCTTTGATGACGAAGACAAAGCAGCATACCTTTCGTTACTGAAAGACTACCGGGAACGATTCTCTGTTGATGTCTGGGCATATTGCCTGATGACCAATCATGTACATATCCTGGCCGTCCCCTCCGATGAGGAGTCCTTGTCGCGGTGTATCGGCAGGACGAATCTCCTCTACACTCAGCATGTCAACCGGAAATACAAGCGGAACGGTCGTCTCTGGCAGAACAGGTTTTTCTCCACCATTGTTGATACCGATCAATATCTGTGGGCAGTGGCGAGGTATATTGAAACGAATCCAGTGAAGTCGGGGATGGTGACGCGGCCTGAGGACTACCCCTGGTCGAGCTGCCGGGGACATATCAGCGGAACGGCGGACGGGATCGTAACGGGAGAGGGGTTTCTTGGTGATAGGGACCGAGAAGCTTACAAAATATTCCTGATGCAGCACGATCCGGGGATGGACCAGCAGATCAGGATCAAGACCTCCACGGGCCGCCCTTTAGGGAGCAATGCCTTTCTTCTGAGACTGGAGGGGATGCTCCGCCGAAAGGTTATACCCGGAAAACCGGGTCGCCCCCGCAAGGTGAAGGCGAGTTCATAGAAAATACGGGAAGTGTCCCCTAGTTTCACTAGTTTCTATAAAAAATCTTGACAATCCCGTTATCACCGTATAGGTTATTCTCTTTCAATCAGCTCAAAGGATCTTTGGGCCCATAGCTCAGCTGGAAGAGCCACCGGCTCATAACCGGTAGGTCCCTGGTTCGAACCCAGGTGGGCCCACCATACAAACAGGGTATGTTGAATTCAGAACAATACAGATGCCAGCGGAAAACATCACACGCAGCTCGCGCGCGGTTTAGAAGTGCACCAATCTTTTGGTGCACTTTTTTTTTCTTAGTTGTCTGAAAGGGGAAGACTTTTGAAAGAGCAGATAGATTTGTTGGTTGAACTCCAGGATATTTACAGCGCCATAGACGCTCTGACGGCAAAGCGGGTTGATCTCCCGCAGGCCCTGCAAAGGATCGGCGAAGAACTTGAGCTTCTCGAGAAGGAGTTGCAGGAAGACTCGGAGAGGGTGGAGGCGTTGAAATCGGATCACAGGGATAAGGAGACCGCTCTGAAAAACAACGCGGAGCAGGTCAAGAAGGCAAAAGGCCGTCTTCTTGAAGTCAAGACCAACAAAGAATATGAAGCCACTCTGAAGGAGATAGATGTCATACAGGCAAAGAACGGGGAGATTGAGGATGAAATCATCCGCCTGTTTGACGCGATCGACAGCGCCGGTGAGATATTGAAGATACGACAGAATGCGGCAAACGAGCGTCGCGCCGCGTGTGAAAAAGAAATGCGGAAAATGAAGGAAGAGCTGGAATCCATCGACTCGGAGCTGGCGAAAGTCCAGCAGAAAAGGGATGCGGTGCGGAGCAGAACAAACACCGGTGTTCTCAAGAAATTCGATATGATAAAAAACAGAAAAAGCGGAAAAACCATTGTCCCCGTCTGGAAGGCGGTCTGCTACGGATGTCACATGAATATCCCTCCACAGATGTACAATGAATTACAGCGAAACGATCACCTGGTGCTGTGCCCTCACTGCGAGAGGATCATCTACTGGGAAAACAGGGGAACCGATGCCTGAGCACACGGCCATCCGGCTCTATACCGACGGAGCGAGCCGCGGCAACCCCGGGAGCGGCGGGGCCGGGGCCGTTCTTTATGACGGCGGCGGCGTGATCGGGACGGCCAAAAAGTTCCTGGGTTCCTGTACGAATAACGAGGCCGAGTATGCCGCGCTTATCCTGGGGCTGGAAGAAGCCCGTAGCCGCGGACACAAGATGATCCGGATCTTTCTTGATTCGGAACTCCTGGTACGGCAGATCCAGGGAATCTACCGGGTAAAAAACGATCGCTTGAAGCCCCTGATGCGGGAGGTGCGGCAGCGGCTTTCGGAGTTTGACGGATATACGGTCGCACATGTCCCCCGGAGCGAGAACGCCATGGCGGACAGGCTGGCCAATGAGGCCATCGATGAGCAATTGGAATCGGCCTGAGAATATGGTATATACGCTCTGTCAGAGCAGATCGGATGATCGCGGGTCCGCACCGGCGGGCCGGAGGAAAGTCCGAGCTCCGCAGGGCAGGATGGTCGCTAACGGCGACTGGGGGCGACCCTAAGGAAAGTGCCACAGAAAATATACCGCCCCGGTCTTTTTCGGGGTAAGGGTGAAAAGGCGAGGTAAGAGCTCACCGCTTTCCCGGTGACGGGAAAGGCACGGTAAACCCCATCCGGAGCAAGACCAAATAGGGAAACGTTGAGGGCGGCCCGTCCGAGGTTTCCGGGTAGGTTGCTTGAGGCAGCAGGCAACTGCTGTCCCAGATGAATGATCATCGCCCGTGCCGGTACGCCGGAACGGGAGACAGAACTCGGCTTACAGATCTGCTCTGACACAGACAAAAAAGGGGATGCGGCAAGCCGCATCCCCTTTTTTGTCTTCGGAAAAGCTGTTACCTCCCCAGCGCCTTTTCCGTCTCCAGCACCTTCAGTGTTGTTTCAATTACGGTGTCGGAAATAAGGGAGATACTGCTGATCCCGCATTCAACGAGGAACTCGGCAAACTCGGGATAATCGCTCGGCGCCTGGCCGCAGATCCCGATTTTCTTCCCCATCTTGTTCGCCTTGGCGATCGCATCCCGCACCAGGGTCTTCACCGCCAGATCCCGCTCATCGAAGATATGCGATACCAGAGCGGAGTCTCTGTCCAGCCCCAGGGTGAGCTGGGTCAGGTCGTTCGAACCGATGGAAAATCCGTCAAAGATCTTGCCGAATTCTTCAATCAGAACAACGTTGCTGGGAATCTCGACCATCATGTAGAGCTCGAGACCGTTCTCCCCCTGGACGAGCCCGTTTTTCGCCATGACCTCGACCACTCTGGCGGCCTCATCAACGGTCCTGCAGAAGGGGATCATCAGCTTCACGTTGGAGAGCCCCATTTCGTTGCGCACCTTCAACATGGCCTTGCATTCGAGATCGAACCCCGCCCGGTAGCGGTCGTCATAGTACCGGGAAGCCCCCCGGAAGCCGATCATGGGGTTTTCCTCCTCCACCTCGAAGAGGGGGCCACCGATCAGGTTGGCGTATTCGTTGCTCTTGAAATCGCTCATCCTGGCGATGACATCGTTGGGATAGAAGGCCGCGCCTATCTTCGCGACTCCCTGGGCCAGCTTGTCGACGAAGAAATCTCCCTTGTTCGCGTACCCCATGGTAAGTCTCTCGATCTCTTTTTTCGTCTTTGCATCCTGCAGCGTGTCAAACTGGACCAGGGCCATGGGATGTATCTGGATGAAGTTGCTGATGATAAACTCAAGCCGCGCCAGACCGACACCGTCATTGGGGATGTGGGACACATTAAAGGCGATATCGGGATTGCCCACATTCATCATGATGTTGGTCTTGGGGCGCTCCATGCTTTCCAGGTTGATCGTTTTGACGTCGTACTTCAGGATACCTTCGTAGACATTTCCCACCTCTCCTTCGGCGCACGACGCGGTTACCTCTTTGACACCCTTGAGTTTCTCGGTGCCGTCGCCCGTTCCCACGATGCAGGGGACGCCCAGTTCCCTGCTGATGATCGCGGCGTGGCAGGTGCGTCCACCCTTGTTCGTGACGATGGCGGCGGCGATCTTCATGATCGGTTCCCAGTCGGGGTCGGTCATATCGGTAATAAGGACTTCTCCTTTTTTGAAATCCTTGATCTCGCTGACATTCTCTATGATGTGGGCAGGCCCCGATCCGATCTTCGAGCCCACGGCCGTCCCCGTCACCAGCACCGTTCCCGTCTCGCCAAGTTTGTAGCTCTCCAGGACATTCACGTCCCGCTGCGACTGGACGGTTTCAGGACGGGCCTGCAGAATGAAAAGATCGCCGGTGCGGCCGTCTTTCCCCCACTCGATATCCATGGGTTTGAAGAAGCCGGCCTTTTGTGAGTAGTGATCCTCGATGATGGCGGTCCATTCGGCAAGCTTGAGAATCTCATCTTCGCTGATGCAGAATCGCTTCCTTTCCTCTTCCGGGACCGGGACAATCTCGACAGGCTCTTCCTTTCCCGACGCGTAGATCATCTTGACTTCCTTGGTTCCCAGTTTTTTCTGGAGGATGGGCCGGTGGCCGGTCTTGAGGGTCGGTTTGAAGACATAGAATTCATCGGGGTTGACCGTTCCCTGGACGACCAGTTCGCCCAGGCCGTAGGGTCCAGTGAGGAGGATGGCATCCTTGAACCCCGATTCGGTATCGATGGAAAAGATGACGCCGGAGGCCGCCATATCGGAACGGACCATTTTCTGGACGCCGATGGAGAGCGCGACCGACATATGGTCAAACCCCTTGTCCTCCCGGTACGAGATGGCGCGGTTGGTAAAGAGAGAGGCGAAGCATCGTTTGCAGGCATCGATGAGGGCGTCTGTCCCCCTGATGTTGAGATATGTTTCCTGCTGGCCCGCGAAACTGGCATCGGGGAGGTCCTCTGCCGTGGCTGAAGACCTGACGGCCACATCGGTATCTTCGCCGTATTCTTCACAGAGCTGCTCGTAGGCTTCGAGGATTGCCTGTCTGAGATCGTCGGGCATGGCGGCATTATAGATGATGGCCCTGATTTTCTCTCCCTTTTCGCTGAGGTTATGCATGTCATGGGTATCCAGATCGGAAAGGATCTGCGCTATTTCATCCTCGATCCCGGCGGAATCCAGCAGGTGACGGTACGCTTCGGCGGTTACGGCAAAGCCGTCCGGTATGTTGACGCCTTTTGCGGGAAGTTCGCGCCTCATTTCGCCGAGGGATGCGTTCTTGCCCCCGACCTGCGGGATATCTTCCAGCTTTATCTCTTTGAACCAGATGACAAGCTTCTTGGTTTCCATGGTATTCCTCCTCACAAAGAACACTGAATTTTCAAAACCGCTTTTCCTAACAACTCTCCAATTGTAAGTCAATCGCAAAGTGCTCCGGGCGGAACATCCTTACCGGTTCTCAGAATAACACAGTTGGCTTCTGTTTGTCACACCGTATCGTGCCATCTTGTTTTCATGATCTGTTCCGCGCGCCGCAGGTCGTCGACGGTGTTGATTCCCATCGCCTCCTCGGGATCATCTAATACATACGCCCCCGTTTTGCGCTGTTCTCTCACGGCAATCTCGAAGATGTCGGTAAAGTAATACTCGCCCTGGGCGTTTGTGTTGCCGATCCTGCCGACGGCATCGAAGAGAAAGGCTCTGTCGGCACAGTATATGCCGGTGTTTATTTCCCGTATCTTCCGTTCTTCCGGGCCGGCGTCGCGCGCTTCCACGATCCTGAGGACGTCGCCGGCTTCACTCTTCACCACCCTGCCGTAACTGCCGGGGTCATCCGGCAGGGCGGTCATGACGGTGATGGCGGCCCCGCGGGACCGGTGGCGTTCCAGAAGGGCTCCCAGCGTCGCCGGGCGGAGAAGCGGAACATCGCCGCAGAGTATGAGAACATCGCCGTCAAAGCCGCGAAGATCCTGCCGCGCCTGTTGAACGGCGTGGGCGGAACCCAGTTGATATTCCTGAAAGGCGTAGATCAGGTCCCGGCCTTCCAGTGCTTCC
>ENA-OSEO01002214-OSEO01002214.1-sediment-metagenome-genome-assembly--contig:-NODE-2214-length-28819-cov-3.651312_pt1 | contig 28819 bp, 21 predicted proteins | sample MGYA00237883_ERZ534232 | MGnify/ENA metagenome assembly ERZ534232 | reverse complement strand
CAGCCGTTGATCGTCCCGCCATCGCCGGGCAAATTCATCGTCGTGGGGCGGTTCTCGAGCGAGACGTCCTCCGTCAGCTGGACAACGGTATTTCTGTCCAGGGGCACATCGAACACGACAGGGATTTCCTGGTTGATGTGAATGGTCTGCACGATCACGGCATTATCCAGATCTTCGATGATTTCCTGTAAATCGATAATAGTCCCACAGGCTACGTCATCGCGGAGCGTCTCCGGCGAATCGGGCATTTCAAACTCCGGCAGGTCGTTCCAAACCTGCCAGGCCATGAGCGCCGCAGCGATGAGCAAAAGCACGACAGCCGTCGATACAGCACACGAGAAGACGAGCGCAAGTTTCTCAAAAGCAAGAACAGCCTTATCGAACAGATTCATTCTTTTCCTCATGCTGATTCTCCTTCCGCTTGCGAGCACCGGAGCCACCCCCGCTATTGTAGCAAGAAGTATTTGCAAAGTCAATTTGTGGTATATGAAACTTACCACGGTTCGCGCAAATACCAGGTCCAGCAGAATCTTATCCAGCTCATGGTTTGCCCTTCCCGCCGGAGTGCTGTAGAATCCAAGACGATGTGGGGCAGAATCTGTGGCTGTCCGACCGAGGAGGTACATCATGGCGAGAATCGTGTTTATGGGAACGCCGGACTTCGCCGTTCCCGTACTGCTGCGCATGATCGACGACGGGTACGAGATCATCGTCGTCACGCAGCCGGACCGCCCGGCAGGCCGCGGCAGGACTATCGAGATGCCGCCGGTGAAGCGCGCCGCGCTCGAACACGGGTTGGCGGTCCTGCAGCCGGAATCGGTTAATACACCGGACGTCACTGCTCGACTGCGCGAGTGGTCGCCCGAAGCCGGCGTCGTTGCAGCGTTCGGACAATTGCTCGGCTCCGAGATTCTGGACCTCCCCACACACGGCCATCTGAACGTCCACGCTTCTTTGTTGCCGCGCTGGCGTGGGGCCTCTCCGATCGTGGCGGCAATTCTGGCGGGTGACGAAGAGACCGGTGTCACGATCATGCTGATCGATGCCGGGTTGGACACCGGTCCCATGTTGGCAAAAGCCCGGTGCGCGATCACGGCGGAGGATACAACGGGCTCATTGGAACCCCGACTCGCGCAGCTCGGCGCCAACCTGTTGTCACAGACCCTACCCCGCTGGTTGCGTGGGGAAATCATCGCGGAACCACAGGATGCCACGCGGGCAACCTTCGCCGGACACGTCGAGAAGAACGACGGGCGTGTGGACTGGGCGCAACCCGCGGACCTGCTGTGGCGCATGTCCCGCGCCTACGAGCCGTGGCCCGGGCTGTTCGCCTTCGCCGGCGAGCAGCGTGTCCGCCTGTGGCGCATGCTGCCGCTCCAGGGCTGGCGCGGCGACGAACTGCCCGGCGAAGTAGTGGAATCGTATGACGAGATGCTGGTGGTCGCGACGGGAGAGGGAGCACTGATCCTGGAGGAGGTACAGCTCGCTGGCAAGAAGCGTACCAGCGGCATCGACTTCCGGCGAGGCCAACGCAATCTGCGTTTCTTCTCCTGAATGCGCGCCGGGGTGTGCGCGACTCCTGCAACCCTACCCGTCGCACACGAAGGGGGTAGACTTCACCGACCGTCCTGTGTGATCGTCCCACACGTCGCCACAGATCTTCGCCGCACGGCCCGCACAACCGCCCGAGGTCGGTAAGTACGTCCGGACTTTTTGAGGGACCGGCGAGCAGTGGCCAAGTCACGTTTTCAGCGTGATCCGCCAGGTTCACACGACCGTCTTCTTCGTGTGGTCACGACTGGGCCAACCTCTGGTACTGTTGCGCCTGGGCGGACCCCACACCGATCCGCACCGTAGTTGCTCGGCATAATCTGGCGCAGTGGGCGTGCTTGCCAGCGAATTTGTCCCGGCAAAGGTGCTACACTTGTCGCCGAAATTTTGGATTACCCCCCGAGGCTAATTTCTATTTGCGGAAATTGACTGGTGATAGTATAATATTTCTCATATTAAGAGGGGAAGTGTCGGAACTGGCAGACGAGCGTGACTTAGGATCACGTGGAGAAATCCGTGAGAGTTCGAGTCTCTCCTTCCCCATGCTCACACCGTTATTCGCGATCCGCAGGCTTAACATCTGCGCCGATCGGGCGGACGGCCTTCCATTTCCACTCCCTGTACAGACCACCGGTCGGAGGGAATCTGTTTTCAAAATGGTGGAACGCCGATTCACATCGTGAGACAAAGACTGATTTACTGAGACTGTTCACAAGAGCACCAATCCGGGTTGGTACCGGATTTCCGCGCACAAGGAGGTGTGAAATCAGTCATAGCGTGTCCGCCGACATGCTTGTGACGCAAGATGCCGGCACTGTGTTACGAATTCAGAAGCAACGATCATCAATCGAGACTGGTAGTCAATTGAAAGGAGCGTAAGTCATGGTAAAAGGCAAAGTCGCATTGCTGCACGGGCCCAAGGATCTGCGGGTCCAGGAAGTTACCTGGGATGACCCGAAACCGGATCAGGTGCTCATCAAGATGAAAGCCGCCGGCATTTGCGGGTCGGACGTGGAATGTTACGAAGGTTTGTCGGCGGAAGGCCGATACGACATCGCACCGTACACGCCGGGCCACGAGTGGAGCGGTGAGGTCGCAGCGGTTGGGAAGGATGTCAAGAACGTCAAGGTTGGCGACAAGGTGACAGGCGACTGTGTACTGCCCTGCTTCCGTTGCGAGAATTGCCGTCGTGGCATGATGCCGGCGGCGTGTCTCAATTTCCGTGAAGTCGGTTTTACCCCGGGCGACGGCGGCGGCTGGGGCGAGTACCTGCTGCTCGAAGAGCCATACGTCCACCCGTTCCCGGCTAATTGGACATTCGAGGAAGGTGCGTTGGTCGAGCCCTTCTCCGTGAGCCATTACGGTGTGTGGGGCCCCGGTGGATTCGTTGCCGCAGACGATGATGTCGTCGTCATGGGCGCCGGCCCAATCGGTTTGGGCGCGATCATCGTTTGCAAGACAGCGGGAGCGAACGTCATCTCCGTCGAACCGCTTCCGAAACGGCAGGAATACGCCAGGAAGTTCGGCGCCGACGTGATCGTGGATCCAAGCAAGGTCAAAGATCTGGCGGCTGAGCTCCGTAAACACACCAGCACGTCTCGCGGCGTCACGCTGTTGGTCGAGGCGTCGGGCAACGACAGAGCCATCGCCGACATGTTCGATATCATCGGCACCCAGCCACGCCTGCGCATGATCGGCCACTCGATCGGACGCAAGGTGCCAGTGGAAATCGGCAAGGTCATCTGGAAGGGTATCTCGATTTACGGGCAGGGTGGTGTCACCTACGACATGCCACGGACGATCAGTTTCATGAACCGCATCCGCAATAAGGTGGACCTCCAGGGTCTAATCACCCACAAATATCCTTTCAGCCAGTTGCCAGACGCAGTCGATATGGCTGTTCACAACAAGGCCGAAGCCATGAAGGTCATGCTCACCTTCTAATCTGTCGGTGATGGTACGCGCGTAGCAGTCCCTTTTGCGACGCCGCAGGCTGCTACGCGCTTTTTTGTTTGCACAAAAGGACACAGCCAGCCATGTTCCTGGTTATTTTCGTCAACAACATTCTGCCAGCCTTTTTGATCATCGGCGCGGGTGCGTTGCTGGGACACGTGCTGAAGCTGGAAGTCCGCACCCCATCGCGCATCACGCTGTATTTCTTTGTCCCGTGCCTGGTGTTCACATCAATGACGACGAGCACGGTGAACGAAAGTGATGTGGTCCACATCCTGCTGTTCTTGCTGTTAGCAACAGGCGGGGTTGGGGTGTTCGGCTGGATCATGGCGAAGGCGTTCCGGCTGACGCAGAGGCAGGAGAACGCCCTGTATCTGAGCACGATGTTCCTGAATGCCGGCAATTTGGGGTTGCCGATTCTGTTGTTCGCATACGGTCAGGACGGGATGGACCGCGGTATCATCTTCTACATCGGCAGTGCCCTGTTGGCGCACACTCTCGCTGCATTCTTCGCATCGCGGGGGCGTGCCAGCGTCAGGGATTCACTGTTGAACGTGTTGAAACTCCCCACCATGTACGCGATCCTGCTCGCTTTCGCGCTGCGCGGGCTGCAGATCGCGCCGCCCGAGTTCATCTTCAAGTCTTTCAGTCTGGCAGGAGGGGCCGCGATTCCGACGCTGCTGTTCGTATTGGGGGTACAGCTCTCACGGACGAAGTTGCAGGGCAATTTCCGGCTGATCGGTCTGGCGACAGCCATCCGGCTGGTCGTCGCCCCGGCAATGGCCTTTCTGCTCGCCTCGCTAATGGGACTGGACGGGCTGACACGTAACGTCTGTATCTTCGAGGCCAGTACCTCGAGTGCAGTAACCGCTACGCTGCTGGCGAACGAATTCGATTGCGAGCCCGATTTCGTGACGAGCGTAGTGTTCCTGTCCACGCTGTTGAGCAGCGTATCGCTGACGATCATTCTCGGGATGCTGGGGTAAACCCGCTTCAGTCGAGCAGGCTGATGTCGAGGTCGGACAGACGCTGGCGCACCAGGGCCAACAAGCGCGGACGCATTTCCGCCGCCTTTCCGAACCGCGCTTTGGCCAACAGGGTCAGCTCGGTCTGCTGCCCGATCACACCGGATTCGCTGATTACCTGCCAGGGCTCCAGCAGGTTGGGCAACAGGATGACCGCTTCGGCCCCTAACTGCTCGAGAACCGGCAGCGCACGGTCCAGATCGGACGCGGCGATTTTCACCTTGACGTCTGCTGTCGAAAACAGGCCACGGCTGAAGTTGCGCAGGACACGGATCTCCCCATTGGGGACGACGTAGAGCTCACCCGTGCGTGAGCGAAGCCAGGTGGCGCGTAAACTGACCTTCTCGATAACGCCCTCGATGCTAATGATCCCCACGACTTCCACTTTCTCGCCTTCAGCGAAGGTATCCTCGAAAAGGAAACTAACGCCAGTGAGGAAGTCACTGATGATCGGGCGCGCGCCCAGCCCAAACGCAGCACTGAACAAACCGACGACCCACACCAGCGTATTGAGCGACACGAACTGCCCGACTGTGAGCAAGGTCGCGCCGGCGAACGCGATCACGCTGATGCTGTTGGCGGTCAAACTCCGCAGTGTAGCCTCGCGTTCGGGTCGAATGCGCCGGCCTTCGGGCGTGATTCGACTCAGGCGCACCACGCGATTCGCGAGGATCCCCGCCAACAGGTGGACGAGCCACGCAAGCAGATAGAAACCTGCAATGAGCACCGCATGTCCCCACCACGTCGACGTCGCGAGCACAGTGCCAATCTGATCGAACATCGTCTGTTCCTTATGAATCCACCGTCAAGATCGAGACAGGCACGTAGCTGACACTGACCGTCCCCGGACCGTTGTGGACGCCCAGCGCCGGGGACAGACGCGTCGTGAACGTCTCGACGACGTTCAGTTGCTCGCCCACCAACCCGCGCAACCGCGCGGCAAGCGCCTCGGCCTGACTGTGGACGAAAACCGCTTTGATCGGTGCATCCGCGACAACGCCGCGGATCAGATCGACCATCTTCTGGTATACCCGGTCCATATTGCCGGTACGCACTTGCGCCATCGGTTCGATGATCCCATCGTTCATCGTGATGATCGGCTTCACACGCAGAATCGTCGCCACCATGTGCTTGGCACGGCCAATCCGCCCGCCTTTGTACAGATAGTCCAACGATGGCGCGGTGTGCAGCATGTGGGTCGCCGGGATCATGCGTTGCCACAGCGCCATAATCTGTGGCACGCTCCAGCCACGTTTGGCTGCACGTGCCCCCTCGACGCTGAACAAAAAGTGGACACCTGACACATTGCGCGTATCGCACACTTCGACCGGGAATCCCGGCCGTTTCTCCTGCAGCATCTGCCGCGCGACCATCGCCGCCTGATAGGCGCCACTTCATTCCGCCGTCATCGTTACCACGACGATGCCTGTAGCGCCGGCGACGATGAGCTCCTCGAATGCCTCCAGGTACTCACCAGCACCGGGATTGGCGGTCGTGGGCAGCGTCTTTGTCGCCGCCAGATAATCGTAGAATTCCGCGAAGTCCGTTTCTTCTTCGACGTCCTTGAGCATCTGCCCTTCCCGCAAGATATAATAGGGCACGATCTTGATGTTCAGTTCTTCGATCAGCTCGGGAAGCACTCCTGCACAGGTATCGGTCACAACAGCTACTTGGTTCATTTCCTTATCCTCGTTGAATATAATGGCGGTCTGGCGCTCCACCCTGCCATCATCGTGTTCCACAAAATGCACCGGCCCACTCTGCGCCGTCAGTTCAAGCCACGGCGCCCCCATTGTCTGCTGTCGAGTCCGCAGCAGGATTCTTATCGTTTTCCTTGCCGAATTCACGGAGGCTCTCGGCCAACAGACGCAGGCGGCGATCCACTTCGTAGTTGACCGTGCCTTCCGGGTAGGCCCCGTCGGGGCCACGGTCCCCGGCTTCACGACCGGTCAGGATTGCGATGCCTTCATCGATGGTCCGAACCGGGTAGATGTGAAACTTGCCGGCACGCACGGCTTCGACGACTTCCTCTTTCAGCATCAGGTTATTGGCATTTGTCGCAGGAATCACGACACCTTGTTCCCCATTCAAACCGCGTTCCTCACAGACATCAAAGAAACCTTCAATCTTGCGCGTCACGCCGCCGACCGGCTGCACATTCCCATGCTGATCGACAGAGCCAGTCACCGCCAAGTTCTGCTTGAGCGGGATGCCGGAAATCGCGCTGAGCAGCGCGTATAGCTCGGTCGAAGACGCGCTGTCGCCATCCACACCTTCGTAGCTCTGCTCAAACCCAATGCTGGCAGAGATACTCAGGGGCTTGTCCTGGGCATATTTGCCGCCCAGATAGCCCGCCAGGATGAGTACACCCTTGTCGTGGATATGGCCACTCATTTTGGCCTCACGCTCGATATTGATCACACCGGACTGCCCCATGTAAACGCTCGCCGTGATACGCGAGGGCTTGCCGAACCAGTAGCTGCCCAGCGAGATGATCGCCAGCCCGTTCACCTGGCCCACGACCGCCCCTTCCGTATCCACCATAATGGTTCCTTCGACGATCCGTTCCTGCAGGCGTTCTTCCACCTGCCTGACGCGGTACTCCTGTTCGTCGATGGCTCGCTGCACATCTCCGCCTGTGACGAGCGTATGCCCCGCCTTCCCGGCCCAATAGGCAGACTCATCGACCAGATCCGCGATTTGCGCGAAACGCGTCGTCACTTTGCGCTGATCTTCGACCAATCGCGCGCCGTATTCTACCACCTGGGAGACAGCATCCATATCGAAATGCGGCAGCCCGGCCTCATCGCACCGCTCGCGGATGAATTTGGCATATTTCATGACGCTCTCGTCGTCCCAGACCATGTCCACGGCGAAATCGGCGCGCACCTTGAACAGCTTGGCAAATTGCTCGTCCAGCGAATAGAGCAGATAGTACGTTTCCGCATCGCCGATCAACACCACTTTGACATCGAGCGGGATGGGTTCAGGATTTAGGCTTGCCGTCGCCATCACGCTGACCTGCTGTGCGAGCTCCTCGATCCGCACCTCGCGGTTGCGCAGACAGCGCTTCAAGGCATCCCAGGCAAACGGCTGAACCACCACGGACTTGGCATCCAACACCAGGTAGCCGCCGTTCGCACGCAGCAGCGCTCCGCCGCGGATCATGCTGAAGTCGGTAACCCACGCGCCAAATTCCGCCTGATGTTCGATGCGCCCGATCAGATTGTACAGTGTCGGGTTGACTTCGACGACGACCGGCGCGCCTTCCAGATTCCCGTTGTCCACGATGGGGTTCACCCGGTAGCGATCGTATGGGGATGAAAGCCTGCGCATCATTTTCGGCAGATCGGCCTCCGCCTGAGCCTCCGGAACAGCCGTCTTGAAGATATCGACGTTCTGGATCAAGTCGTCACAGGCCCCATCCAGAAACTCGTCGACTTCTTCGTATGGGAACTGCTGTTTCAGTTCTTCGAACAGATGTTTCACGGTGAATTCCGCGATTTCTCGATCCAGGTTAGCCAGCGCGCTTTTGGCCTGTTTCTCCAGTTCGCGAATTTCGAGCATCGCCTTCTCCAGCTGCTGCTGCATTTCGGGGCGCATGGATTCGAACTTTTCCTGGACCTCGGGTGCCAGCTTGTCGTACTGCTCCTGCGAGAGTGCCTCACCATCGACCACGGGCACAATCACCAACCCCACTGGCGTCTGCATGAGCGTGAAACTGCGTGCGCTGACGTAGTCATTCAGCTCCTTCAGGGTCGCCTTGCGCCGGTCGTCCAATTCACGTCCGATACGCCCACGGTGCGCCACGTATTCCTCGCCCTCGAATGCACGCGGGATCTCATCGCGCAGGCTACGGATCATCTCGTCGACGGCGTCCCGGAACTTGCCCGCCATTCCAGGCGGTAATTTGATCGCTCGCGGCTGGTCGAGCCTGCCGAAGTTGTTGACGTAGCACCAATCGTCGGGGACTGGCTCGTCTTTCGCCTTGCGCTTGAGGTACGATTGAATGGTGGTCGTCTTGCCGGCTCCAGCCGGTCCCATCGCAAACACGTTGAACCCGTATGACGGGATGTCCAATCCGAACTCGATGGCCCGAGTCGCCCGCTCCTGACCGATAATCCCAGCCAATTCGGGCAGGTCCGCTGTAGAAGCTGCCGAACACCCGCTCATTGTGCATTTGCGGCACAATTCGTCTGCCTGTAGCTCTCTGAAGTTCAAGGTCATGGTATGCTCCTCAGTGTGAACCTTTCATTTGTTGCCAGCAATCGATCAGCCAGAGTAAAGCATGGGAGAAAGACAATCGCCCATCCGGGCGGGTGGCGATGCAGCGAGCTCGTCTCTGTACGCGTGCGACAAGACTGAGCCATTCCTGCAAAGTTTAACGCGGAATGTTGCGCCTGTCAAATGGGTTCGGGCCCAAGGGGTGTAGCCAGGATTTTTGGCGACAAGTGTAGCGCCTTTGACACGACCAATGCGCTGGAGAGCACGTCCACTGGAGCAGACTGTGCCAATCTACCGCGGGCAGACCAGCACACGGTCCGTTCAAGCACAGCACTCCCGGGACAACGACGGTAGCGTCGGAGATTGGCCCAGTCAGACTTCACGCCTACGACTGGGCCAATCTCCACGCAGGCCCTGCGAGGGTCTGGTGGCCCGTTCCCGTGGGTCTCCGCACAATAGGCCACATTCCCTCGATATTGATCACACCGGCACTGCCCTCGACGGCGACGTACGGCACAGGTTCCGCAGAGAACGGGCGATCAAACCACCGGCTGGCTGCGTCGCCGGACGCCGTTGTGCATCCTGCTATGCGCGCTCACGTCATCGAACTACGGTGCAGCGGCACGGTGCGAAGCGGTTTTTTTCGCATTCGCGCGAGATATCGTATAATGGGGTGCATGCTGGAATTCAGGAGATGGAGACATGGTTCTGGATATCATTCAGGGTAGATACCGTATTCTCGAACAGACCACTTCAGGCAGCACAACGGTCACCTATCTGGTCCGTGACCTGCAGAACAATCGGATTGCCAACCTGAAGATGTTCAAGCCCGGGATGCGATCACCGGAGGATTTCCCACGTGTTTTCCAGGAAGAGATCAAGACGCTCACACGCATCGAATCGCTTCACCTCGTGCCCATTCTGGATTACGGCACGACCGACGACGGTACCTTCATCGTTTTCGAACACGTCGAAGGAAACTCGCTGACCGAGCTCATGCGGCAGGAACAGCGCTTCAGTCTCGAAGCGGCGATGGGCCTGATTCGCCAGCTTGCCCAGTGTCTGGCGGACGTGGCGCCGTATGGCGTCGTCTTTGGAGACCTGCATCCGGACAACATCGTCATTACGGGAAAAGGGACGCTGCGCGTAGCGGACTTTCGCATCGGGCCGGAAATCGACGCGAACGACCTGTTGTCGCTCGGATACACACCGGTCCGGCATTATCTCGCGCCTGAGGTCCGACGGCAACAGACGCCGACGAGCAAGAGCGACATCTACTCACTCGGTGTGATGTTCTTCGAGATGTTGGCCGGTCAGGTGCCTTATCCGGACGACAACAGCTCGGGTTCGTACACCAGGCGGGGTAACGGCAGTAAACCATCGGTCAGCGCGTTCAACGCCGAAGCATCCGAGGCGATCGACGCGATTATTCAGCGCTGCCTCGCCGACAATCCGGATGAACGCTACCTGCCGCTCGAACTGGTACGGGAGATCAACGACATCCTGGGTGAAGTCAGTGGAGGGCAGTCCATCGAGGGGATACTGGCGGGACAGACACTCGGACGCTACCAGTTGCTTGAACGGATCGGGCAGGGTGGCATGTCATCGGTGTACAAGGCATACCAGCCTGGCCTGGATCGCTACGTTGCCGTAAAGGTCCTGCCGACCTACTTCAGCCGGGACTCCCTGTTCGCTGCACGTTTCGCGCGTGAGGCTCAGGCCATCGCCCGGCTGCGGCATCCGAATATTCTCCAGGTGTACGATGTCGGGCAGGAAGGCGAACTGGCGTATATTGTCATGCAGTACGTCGAAGGTGGCAGCCTCAAGGATCTGTTGGGGAAACCGCTGCCCCTCGAAACGTGTGCCAACGTCATCGCACAGGTCGCAGCGGCACTCGACGAAGCACACAGCCAGGGCATTATCCACAGAGATGTCAAACCGAGCAACATCCTGCTCGCCAGACCCGATTGGATGCTCCTGTCGGATTTCGGGCTGGCGCGCATGCTCAAGACCAGCGTCAGGCTCACACATTCGGGGGTAACGATCGGGACTCCTGCCTACATGTCTCCGGAACAGGGGCAAGGTATGGCGGTGGACGCCCGCAGCGACGTGTACAGCCTTGGAGTGATTCTCTTCGAAATGATCACCGGATCTCTACCTTACGAGGCAGAGACCCCGATGGGACTGATCGTCAAACACATCACCGTCCCCGTGCCACGCCCTTCGAGCTTCAATCCGAACGTGCGGGAAGCGGTCGAGCGGGTGATCATGAAGGCTCTGGCGAAAGATCCCGCAGACCGGTATCACTCGGCCGGAGAGCTCGCCGTTGCGCTCCGGAAAGCGCTAGAAGTGGCGACGCACTCCCCGCGCGAGGAGAGCCGTGCCGCCGGAATGGAGGGCCACCAGCGGCACATCCCCAGTGAAAGCAAATCTCCCCTGCGACGGTCCGACGCATCGCCACAGCGAGGCCGTCTCCCGCTGGTAGCGATCGGCGCCGCCATCACCGTCCTGCTCGTGCTGAGCGTGCTGCTCTATGGCAGCACGCGGCTCGGGCGAGAGCAAACTGCCAACCGGCCAACGCCGCTTGTGACCGCAACCAGCGGCACCCTGCTGGCTACGCTGCCGCGCGGGCATGTTGTGCTGTCCACGCCGTCCGCTGTCCCGGCTCCGCGCGACATGGCATTCCACCCAGCCGTGGAAGTTGCGCCACGTGGGTCCACGAGCGGGTCGCCCACAGCAACACCGCCCCCGCGCGCTAGCGCATCTCCGACGACGTTGGAGATCGCGACGACCACAGCCACTGTGGCGCCGACTGCGACAACCCGCGCCAATGCCACGCCGACGAACGCAGCACCAACACACCCACCGACAATGTTGGAGATCGCGACGCCCACATCCACTGTAGTGCTGACTGCGACAACCCACGCCAGCGCCACGCCGACGCGTGTAGCACCAACACAGACACCGACGACTGCCTCAACGCAGACTGCGACATCTGTACCGCCCACAATCGACTACGAAGCCATATTAACGGATGAAGCGCAGCGCGTGGCGTTTGCAGTAGCGGCGACGCTAACCGCCCAACCCACAGCCACCGCAATGCTGACTCCTTCGCCGGCGAACACGTCGACGGCGACTGCAATCCCGACGCACACCGCGACAGCGTCTGTGACGCCGACACTCACGGCGAGTTCGACCGCGACTGGTACAGCCATCGTGACTGCGAGACACAGTGCCACGCCGACGCACACCAGCGCAGTCACCCGCACACCCACCGCAACGGCGCGCACCACACCCCTCGTCACAGCACCGAGCCAGGCAGCAGCTACAAATGTAACGCCACAAACGCCGGTAGGAGCCGCACTACTCAGCCCCACCGAAACCGAGCCAACGGAGTCCAGCACGCACGATTCGACGCCAGACAGCGTAGCTCTCGATTCCGAACTCCTCGCCCAACCCATGCTGCTCAATCCGGGGACGGGATTCACGACAGGAGATGGGCGGGCAGAATTCCAATGGGATTGGTTCCGCGCCCTGGAGCCCACGGAATGCTTCGAGCTGGTAATGAGCGGTAGCATGGAGGGGCCATTCTGGGGTGCGATCGCGTGCACTAAAGACAAACAGGCGTCATTCAACGTGACCGATGCACGGCACATCCTGGCAGGGCCAGCGGGACAGTATTTCTGGACGGTCAGGGTCAATATGCAATTGCCCTCCGATGAATGGATTACCGTGAGCTCCACCGAAGAACCACGCGAGCTGCGTGTCTCGGGCGGCGGTGGGGGAAGGGGAAGCAGCGGTGGCGGTGGCGGCGGGAAAGGCTTTCCATCACCGTGAGCGTGTCCCGCATGAACGTGGCAGAACCATCTGGCTACTCAAAATCCACCTGGAGCAGGTAATTGCTCGAGCCCGCATCCGTGCATTTCGTGGTCGCATACACGAAGACCATATAGTCGCCCGCCTGCGTGGGCCGGTACGAAATGTGCTCGTCCACATTGCCCGTCGCGTCGGACCAGGCTTTGGGTGCAGTCGTATCGGGTAGCTGGTACAGATACACGTCGTAATCGCAGCCTGAGGGAATGTGTCGCAAACCGATCTCGATAGGTGTGCCCGTCGTTGCGATGTGGAACTTGTACTCGTCCTTCTGACCGGTTTCGCAGAAGTTGGCCAAAAGCGTCGTGTTGCCCGTCAACAGATACGCGTGCTGCGGGTCATCGTTCGGCTCGTAGGGGTCCGCAGCGCAGACAAAGTCTTTGAGGACACAAGGTGCATACACATAGTGAATCGCCGGCTCGACCATGACCACCGTCTCGGCGAAATCCAAGCCGAGGCTGTTCGTCGCAGTGACGGTCGCAGTGTACGTCCCGGCGAGCGCATAAACGTGTGCGACCGCCGGCCCTTCGGCATCCGCGCCATCCCCAAGAGTCCACACGAATGCGAGATTGCTGCCCGCCGTGGCCGTCGCCGTCAAATACGTCGTGCTGCCGGCGATGGTCGGGCCGCTGTTTTCAGCGGCGAAGCCGACGAGCGCCAAATCGACCGGTACGACGGTCTGTGCGACGGCATGACTGACCTGATTGGTCGCCGTAACCGATGCCGTGTATGTCCCGACCGCACCGTAGGTGTGCTGCACCGTCTGGCCGCTGCCCGCCGCTCCGTCACCGAACGCCCAGGCGTAAGACACTCCGGTCCCCTGCAGCACACTCGCCGAGAGACTGGTCAGCGAACCCAGCGCGGTGGCGTCATCGCTCTGGGCGCTGAGCCCGGCAATCGCCTGCTCTACGAGAACGACGGTCTGCGCGGCGACCGAGCTGACCGAATTCGTCGCCGTCACCGTCGCGGTGTAGGTTCCCGCTTCCGTGTAGGGGTGGCTCACAACCGGCCCAGCACCCTGTTGGCCATCACCGAACGCCCAGGCGTACCCCACATTGGTTCCCGCACTCACATTCGCAATCAGCACCGTGTCGCTGCCCAGGACAGTTGGGCTATCGCTGTCTACACTCAAATCCGCTATGGGCACGTCGACGATCGTCACCAACGTATTGGCTGTCCTGGTGCTGACCAAGTTCTGTGCGGTGACCGTCGCCGTGTAGCTGCGCACCGCGCCGTAGGTGTGGGCAGTGTATTGTCCCGCCCCGTTCTGGCTGTCTCCGAACTGCCAGGTGTACGCGACAGCCGTGCCCACCGTTACCGTCGCGCTCAGCGCGGTCGTGCCGCCTAATTGCGTCGGGCTGCCGTTCGTCGCGGCGAGGCCGCTGATTGCGTCCTGGATGAGCACGGCAGTCTGCGTCCACTGCGTGCTGACCGAATTGGTGGCGGTCACCGTGGCCGTGTACAACCCGGCGGCGGGATATTTGTGCCAGCCGTAGTATTCGCTCCCATTCGGGCTGCCATCACCCCACTCCCACTGGTAGGTCACTCGCGAGCCGCTCCCCCGCATCGCCACCAACAACGTCGATGTGCCCGTTGCCGTGGGGCCCGAATTGTCCGCCGTCAGGTCGGTGATCGGCTCATCGACGACTACTGTCGTCGTCGTCGACTGTGAGCTTACGGAGTTCGTCGCCGTTACCACGGCGATGAAGGTCCCGACCGCACCGTAAACGTGGCTGACCGTGGCACCACTGCCGGTCTGTCCATCGCCGAACGCCCAGGCATAGCTGGCCCCGCTACCCGCGGAAACAGTCGCCGTCACAGTTGTCGTGTGGCCGAGGATCGTGGGACCGTCGTTGGCCGCCGCCAGCCCAGTGATGGTCTCCTCCACATCAACAACGGTCTCGGCGACGGCAAATCCAACAGAATTGGTCGCCGTCACGGTCGCCGTATACGTGCCCACCGCCCCGTACTGGTGACTGATCGCCTGCCCCGTCCCGCTCTGCCCATCGCCAAAGGCCCATGCGTACTGCACGTTGGTCCCCGCCGCGATCGCTGCCGACAGCAGTGTACTGCTGCCAAGGGACGTCGGACCGTCGTTATCCGCCGCCAGTCCCGTGATCGGGACATCAGTTACAAGTACAGGCACCTGTTCAACCAGTTCATTTACCGTGTTGGTCGCCGTGACAGTCGCCGTGTAGGTGCCAATCGACTGGTACGTGTGGGTCACCGGCGCTCCGCTACCGGTTTGACCGTCCCCGAAAGTCCACGCATACACCACGGAGGTCCCGGCACTGACAGAGGCGGTGAAGGACGTCGCGTATCCCAACTGCGTCGGGCTGTCGCCTGCCGCATACAGACCAGCGATCGGTGCGTCGACGATGCTCACTGTCTTCGACTCGCTCTGCGAGCTGACCAGATTGGCCGCGGTTACGGTCACACTGTACGTCGCTACCGCCGCATAGGGATGGCTCACTTCCCGCCCAGTTGCACTCTCACCGTCACCGAAGGTCCACGAGTAGCCGGCAGCCGTCCCTGTTGCCAGCGTGGCCGTGAAATGGGTGGACTCACCGACGTATGTCGGGCTGTCGTCCTCAATCTGCAGGCCCGCCACGTCATCCTGTACGGTCACCGTCGTGGAGATGGACTGTGTACTCACCGGATTGCTCGCTGTCACCACGGCTGTGTACGTTGCGGCAGAGGGGTACTCATGCCACAACGATTTGTCATTCACCGGTGCGCTCCCATCACCGAGATTCCATTGGTATGCCACGCTGGTCCCGACGCAGCTCGCGAACAGCATCGTCTCATCACCAGTCGAAGTCGGGCTGCTGCTGAAAGCCACCAGGCCGGCGATGGGCGTATCGACGGTCACCTCGTGCGTATCCTGGACCGTCCCGGCGTCATTCGCGGCAGTCACGGTGATCGTCTTGACGCCCGGCAGAGTCCAGGCAAAGGAGATCGTGTCGGTCGTCGTTCCGGAATGGATGATGGGGGACTGCTCCGTGGCCTGCCAGGTATACGTGACCGGTACGGAAACGTCGAGCGGCGCGGTGGTCGCCGTCCACGTGCGCGGATCGTTGACGCTCACGCCCGTGACCGGCCCGGCAATCGCCACACTGAGCGGGCCAACCGTTTCGGAAGCGAGCTCGATTGGGACACGGTCTCCACTGGCATCGCGCCAACCGGACGGTGCAGTGGAGTGAGGCGCAAGCGGCAATACGCCGGCCGCCCAGCCAACCGTTGGGTAGAGCAAGCCGGTCAGCGCAAAGATTATGACAAGTACAAGACTGAGGAATTGCCGCAACACGACCTCCCCCTGCAACCGGTCCCGCGTGAAATGGTAATGCCGGACGGACTGGGGAGTCACCTCGCGCGCCGTGCGGCGCCGTCCACCGGGCATACATCTTTAGTGTACATTGAAACCACCATTCCTGTCAACAGCATTTGGTTGAAGTTTGGTAAATGTACAGTGTGCGCCACAGCCCCGCAACCTCCGACGCGCAACGACGGCCCGAATCCGCGCGGGAATCCCGCCGTCGGGAAGCATAGATGTCCCTTACCCAGCGGATGCGTTCAAGGTTTTTGGGGGAGGCCAGCGAGCAGTGGGCAGTTCACGTTTTCAGGTGACCTGTCAGGTTCACCCCAGAGTATTCTCCCTGCCGGTCAAGACTCTGCAATCTCGAACGCCGCGCATAGCGCGATCAGTTCGCACGAGCGGGCTGCTGGTCGTGAGTCCGGTCCATGCGGAGATTGGCCCACTCAGACCGCACACCGGCGACTGGGCCAGCGGGGCAGAGACTGTGCCAATCTCGAACGTTGCGCATAACGCGATCAGTTCACACGAGCGGGCTGCTGGTCGTGAGTCCGGCCCATGTGGAGATTGGCCCAGTCAGACCGCACACCGGCGACTGGGCCAGCGGAGGCAAAGATTGTGCCAATCTCGAACGTCGCGCATAACGCGATCAGTTCGCACGAGCGTGCTGCTGGTCGTGAGTCCGGCCCATGCGGAGATTGGTCCAGTCTGCTCCGGCGCGCGTGCTCTCCTGCGCATGTGTCGTGGCAGAGTCGCTACATTTGGCGCAAAGCATTTCGGACGCGCCCCGGCGACTCAGCCAATTGACACATATTCTGAACAATGATATGATCGGTATTCGGAAATACGGTTGCGCAACGTGCACGTTGCGCGAGAGGTCGCTTTGCATGTCGAAAGACGAGAGGCAAGTGAATAACCGATGAGATTGGCCCTTCCTGCCAATTATGACGCCGCTCTATTGCCGCAGGTCAAACCCTATGGGGTTTACGAGGTATACGGCAAGCTGCCCTACGACGTCGTGGGGGGCGGGCGTCCATCGTACATGAGCACGCCTATGGATCGCAGGACGCTGGCGGGCTACGTGGATGCCGTCCACCGCAACGGCATGGAGTTTGACTACCTGCTCAACGCCGCCTGCCTGGGCAATCGCGAGTGGAGCGGCGCGTTCAACCGCGAGCTGCGCGAGCTGCTGGACTGGCTCAGCGACATCCGCGTCGACACGATCACGATCGTAGCACCGCTCCTCCTGCAGATCATCAAGAAGAACTACCCGCACTTCAAAGTGAAGGTCGGCATCTACGCGCAGGTCGATACCGTGAAGCGCGCCCAATACTGGGAAGAAATGGGCGCCGATGGCATTAACCTCGAGTCCTTTTCCATGAATCGGGATTTCGAGAAACTCGCGCGCATTCGCGAGGCGGTGCGTTGTGACCTGCCGTTGATCGCCAACCACTTCTGCCAGCCTAACTGCCCCTACCAGATCCAGCATCAGAACGGGCATGCGCATGCTTCGAGCACGAAGCGCCGCTTCCTGATCGACTATCCGATCCTGCAGTGTAACCACAACCGTTTCACCAACCCACGATTGATGATTTCGGCAGGATGGATCCGCCCCGAAGACATCGTCCACTACGAAGCGTTGGGTTACACCACGTTCAAGTTGATCGAGCGCAACATCCCTTCGGAAGATCTGCTGCGCAGAGCAAAGGTCTACTCCGAGCGGCGCTTCGAGGGAAATTTCGCCGAAATTCTGTTTTCGTGGGGGTTCAAGAAGCACCCGCCGCACTTCAGTTGGTGGCATTTCATGCGCACGTTTGGCCCGTGGAACGTCAGCCCGCGACGCTACCGGATGATGCAGGACTTCCTGAAGCTACAGGGGTTCTTCTACACGCAGGACCACATGCCGGTCGTCATCGATTCCACGAAGATACCGGGGGATTTCATCGAGCATTTCAAGCATGGCAACTGTGCCGACCGTGACTGCGCGCAATGCGGCTACTGCGCGCGCATCGCCCGCGAGGTGGTGTCTATCGAGCCCGGGTTCCTGGCGCAGGTGCTGCCCATGTATGAGCGAATCGAGTCGCTGCTGGTCAGCGGGGAGATGTGGGGTGTCAGGTCATAGGTCGGCTTCGACGCGAGAGCGGATGGACTGCTCCGATTTCAGCGCCCAAGAAGTGCGCGATACATTCCGCTTCATCACGCCAGTGAACCGCTGGTTCGGAGGCCATCGTCCGCTCGTCGCATTTTTCGAGCGGGAGAGCAAGACCTGGGATCCGGCACGCACGATGCACATTCTGGACGTGGGTTGCGGCGCCGGCGATGTGCCCGCCGCGCTGGTGCGCTGGGCACGGCGGACGAGCCGGCGCATGCACGTGCACGCGATCGATAGCAACCCGGATACTGCGCGGCTTGCACGGGAGAGGTGTCGTGCGTATCCGGAAATCACTGTTGCACAGGCGAACGTATTTGAACTGCGCGGCGCGCCTGCGGATTATGTCACCGCGTCCATGTTCGTACATCACTTTCCCAACGAGACCATTCCGGCGGTGTTCGAGCTCCTGCTCGCGCACTGCAAGCGCAAGGTCGTGATCAACGACCTGCTGCGCTCACCGTTGGCTTACCTGGCGACGTGGCTGTTCTCGCTGCCCGCCTCGCGCGTGTTCCGGCACGACGCCAGGCTATCCGTCCGGCGCGGATTCAGCATCGAAGAGCTACACCGCCTGCTGCTTGCATCGGCACAGACGCAATATCTCCTGGAAACGCATTTCTTCTATCGTTTCCTGCTGGTTCTGTCAAAGGAGGCTACGTCGTAGACATCATGGAAGTCCGCATCGTCGGGATCGGCACAGCCAATCCCCCGCTCAAAGTCAGCCAGCGTCAGGTATACGAGGCTTACATCAGCAACATCCCTCTTTCGGAAAAATCGAAGGTCTTGTTGCACCAGGTGCTCATCAACAACCAGTCGATCGGACACCGCTACATGGCGATGGACTACCTGGAGCAGTGCGTCCAGGAAAGCTCGCAGGATGAACTGATCGCGCGCTACAAGCGCTCCGCGACCACGGTGGGCGCCCAGGCGGCACGGCGCGCGCTGGGAAACGCCGGTGTCACCGCGGCGGACGTCGATGCCGTCGTGGTCAACTCGTGTACAGGGTACCTGTGCCCCGGCCTGACCAGCTTCATCGCACAGGAATTGGGCCTGCGCAAAAACGTGCGTCCCTTCGATTTCCAGGGGATGGGCTGTGGAGGTGCACTGCCGGCACTGGAGAGCGCATACTATTATCTCCAGGCCAACCCCGCGCACACCGTGCTGTCACTGGCAGTCGAAATCTGTACGGCGACGATCTTCTTCAGCGAAGATCCGGGCGTGTTGATCTCCAACTGCATTTTCGGCGATGGTGCGGCCGCTACGGTGTTGACTAATCGCCCCGGCGACGGCGGCCTGCGCGTGCGCGGGTTCGCTTCCGGGCTGTACCCGGAATATCGCGATCATCTGTACTATGCCACCGCGGATTCGCGGCTGAAGAACGTGTTGAGCGCGCGGGTTCCCAACATCGGTGCGCGCTGTGGCAAGCAAGTCATCGACGATTTGCTCGCGCAACACGAGCTGAGCTATAATGACATCGCTTGCTGGGCGATCCACCCCGGTGGTCAGAAGGTCATCGACGCGTTTCAACGAGCGCTCAAGCTATCCGACGAAGCGCTGTCCCCCTCGCGCTCGATTCTATTCGAGTACGGTAATATGTCATCGGCGTCTGTGATTTTCGTGTTGGAAGAGATGCTGCGAGCCTGCACGTTCCAGACCGGTAGCCGGCTGGTCATGTGTAGTTTCGGTGCGGGGTTCACCGCTTTCGCAGGGCTCCTGGAATCTACCTGACCCCAATATATCTGCAAGGGAGCATGCCAAACGATGAGTCCACTCGATTTCACCACGGAGATAGGGTATTTTCAAGTCGCGACGCGGCTGGTCTTCGGGAGCAATTCGCGTGCCGTGCTTCCCGCAGAGTTGTCTCGCCTGCAGGCGAAGCGCCCATTGTTGCTGAGTGACGCGGGTCTGCGCCAGGCAGGCATCCTCGGCACGATCGCCGACATCCTGAGCGGCGCAGGCGTGCCATTCGCTGTGTTCGACGAAGTCGAGGCCAATCCGAGTATCGAGACGGTGGAACGCGCGCTCGCGTTGTACTGCAACCGTGGCTGCGACAGCATTCTCGCGCTCGGCGGCGGGAGTCCGATCGACACCGCCAAGGCGCTCGGCGTACTGGTGACTAACGCCGGCACCGTGCGTGATTTCGTCGGGTTGAATACCTTCTCCAACCCATTGCCCCCGCTGCTCGCGATCCCGACCACTGTCGGGACGGGCAGTGAAGGAACCAACTTCGCCGTGATCACCGACCACGCCGCACACAAGAAAGTGGTGATCGGCAACCCGCTGCTGGCACCCGCCGTGGCGATTCTCGACCCTGAGCTGACGCTGAGCCTGCCGCCGAAGCTGATCGCCTCGACCGGACTGGACGCGCTGACCCACGCCGTGGAGAGCTATCTCACGACCGTGGCCTCCGATTTCACGGATGCCGTCGGGCTGCACGCAGTACGTCTGATCGCGCGACACATTGAGGACGCTGTCAAGCCGGAGCGCGACGTCAGGACGATGGGCCACATGCTCCACGCGAGCTGTCTCGGTGGGCTGGCGTTCAGCTACGGACGGACTGCGCTGGTGCACGGCATGGCTCACCCACTGGGTGCCTATTACGACGTCCCGCACGGGATGGCGAACTCGATTCTATTGCCGTACGTAATGGAATTCAACCGTCCAGCATGCGAGGGCAGGCTCGCCGACCTGGGACGGGCGATGGGGTACGCGTCCAGCACGATGCCGGACGGTGAAGCTGCCGATGTCTTCGTCCAGGGGGTCACCGCACTGTCGGCACGTGTCGGCATCCCGAAATTGTTGTCTGAAGTTGGCGTAACAGATGAGTTTGTATCGCAGATGGCGATAGACGCAGCCGCGAGCGGGAACGCCAAGGTCAACCCACGCATCCCGACTGTCGACGAAGTCATCGCAATCTACCATTCGGCCCTATAAGCTACAAACGATCAGCCATCTGGCTCTTTAGCCGAGTACCCAAAACGCATAAGGAGGACAACATGGAGTTCTTGCCTGGAATTCACAGCCTGAAGACAACGATGGGACCACGCCCGCTCTACATTTATATTCTGCGCGGTGAACGCACCATTCTGATCGACACCGGGTTGCCGGACACTCCCAGCAAGGTCATTTTCCCGTACCTCCGCGAGATCGGCGTCGATCCGGCGCACGTGGACATGGCAATCGTCACGCACGGCGATGTCGATCATTTCGGCGGCAACTATGACCTGAAGCAGACCGCCCCGCGATGCGTCATTGCGAGCCATCGCATTGACATGGACTGGGCTTCGGACAAAGAGATCACGAAAGCGGAACGCTACCAGATGTTCGAGCAGGACCACGGCGTGGGCTACGACTCCGACACGTTGGCATGGATCATGGATCTTGCGGGGCCGGCGGTGCCGCTCGATTTGGGTTTCAACGGTGGCGAGCTGGTACGCATCGGTCCGAATTGGACGGTCGAGATCCTCCACGCTCCCGGACACACGCCCGGCCATCTGATCGTTTGGGACGAAAAAAACCGTGGTGTATTCATGGGCGAGGCGGCCCTGAGCCGCGGATTGTGTGACAACGAAGGACGATTCTCCAGCCCGCCACCCTACTACGACCGCGATGCCTATCTGGGCACGCTGGATCTGCTGACGCGCTTACAACCCAAGGTGCTTTTCAACACGCATTTCGGCATCATGGAGGGCGAAGCTGCCTCCCTGTTCCTCACCGAGAGTCGCGATTACGTCGAACGTGCGGAAGCCGCCGTGGTAAGTAGCCTGCGGCAGGCCAGCAACACCGGGCGAACGCTGAAGGAATTATGTGCCGAGTTGAACCCCGTACTGGGTCCTTACGACAGCGCAGAGGAACTGGGTCCCGTCGTAACCGGCCATCTCAAGAGCAAAGAGGCCGCCGGCGAGGTGGAATTGCGGACAGCGGATAGGAGCTATCCACGTTGGGTACTCCGTTGATTGCGACATCTATCGAGAGTCGAGAGGGAATATTGAAAGATGAGAAAAATGCTGTTTCTGGACGCTGAGCGCTGTACAGGCTGCATGAACTGTGTTTTGTTCTGTTCACAGCGAAACGAGGGGGTGAGTGGGCCATCGAGTGCGCGGATCCACGTCGATCTGAATCCGTTTTCCGGAAAATACGTACCTCTCTATTGCCTGCAATGCAGAAAAGCCCCCTGTGCTGAAGTCTGCCCGACAGGCGCGATCTGCAGACAGCCCGGAGAAGACTACTGGACCATCGATTACGAGGCATGCATCGGCTGCATGGTATGTGTCAACGCCTGCCCCTTTGGCGCGATGTTCATCGATCCGGTGTCCGAAAAGGTCCTGAAATGCGAGACGTGCGCAGGGGATCCGCTGTGCGCGCGGGTGTGTCCCACGCAGGCGCTGTACTGGGGCAGTGCCGCAGATCGCAAGAACTATCAGAAGACGAAGCCCGGCAAGCAAACCGCATGAGCCGGCACGCCGTTGGCGCGAGCTGAGATACCATTTCGAATGGTCATCCTATCCAGGGAGATGAAACAACTATGAAAAATCAAGCGTTCGGTTGGACCGGTAAAATCCTGCGCATCGACCTTTCGAACCGGCACATTGAGACCGAGGACACACTGAACTACGCAACGGAATACATCGGCGGGCGTGGGATTGCGACGCGCATCGCCTGGAATGAGCTGAAGCCCGGCACCGGTCCCTACGATGAAGACAACCCATTGATGATCTTCACCGGACCACTAACCGGCACACCGGCCCCATACACCGGACGAACGACGCTCTGTACGGTTGCACCGCAGGCCTATCCTCAGCCGTGGTTCACCCGGGCCAGCCTGGGCGGGCACTGGGGACCCGAGCTGAAATATGCCGGATACGACGGCATTGTCATTCGTGGCAAGTCTGAGACGCCTGTCTATCTGTATATCGAAGATGACCAGGTCAGCCTCAAAGATGCCGCCGAGCTGTGGGGCCTGGGCATCTACGACACACAGACCAGCCTCTTCGAGCGGCACGGTCGAGACATCCGTGCTCTCACCATCGGGCAGGCCGGTGAGAATCTGAGCCGCATCTCCATCATCAGTACCGAGACCGAGTCTTCGGCAGGTCAGGGCGGGTTCGGTGCCGTGATGGGCGATAAGAAGCTCAAGGCAGTCGCCGTGCGCGGACGGGGCCAGATCAGAATCGCCCACCCGGACGCTTTTCTGGAGACCTGTCTGGCCATCAGAGAAGAGGTCCACGCACCCCACGGGTTCCCGAGCGAGCCAGCCCTCGATCCCGAGCTGGTGGCCAAGTACGGACAGAAATTTCAGGCTTGTACGCAGCAGTGTGCCAAGCCCTGCCTGCTCAGCCATTACTACACCCGTGTACCGGGGACGGTATGCCCGAACAAAATCTACGCCGGGCAGCTGCATTGTGTCGCCGGCCTGTTCCCGGGCATACCCAACACGTTCTATGACTGGAACCTGGGTTTCGAGGCCGGGTTCGAGATCAGCACCTTCACCAACGACTTCGGCCTGAACCAGTGGGACCTGCTGCTCGGAATTTTCCCCTGGTTGCGCGAATGCAAGAAGGATGGACTGGTGAACGAGTTGGACGGCATGGAGATCGACCTCGACAACCCGCACTTCTGGGCGGAAGTCGTGCGTAAGATCACGTTCCGCGAAGGGGTCGGCGATCTGCTGGCAGAAGGTGGACGCCGCGCACCCGAGCTGCTCGGTTTCGGTCAGGAGCAGATGGAGAAACTTTACACCGGTTGGGGATACGCGGGTCACTGGGACGGGCACGGAGACCGCATCAACCGCATCTTCTATCCCTATTGGATTGTGGCGGCATTGCAGTGGGCGGTGGACACGCGCGACCCGATCAGCAGCGGGCACGGCTATGTACAGAGCATCATGAACTGGAGCAAGGAGACGTCGCCTGAAGCCGGTCTGGATTGGAGCGTGATCAAGGATATCGGAGCTCAGGTCTACGGTTCAACCAAAGCTACCGACGCTGAGAGCGGCTACGAAGACAAAGAAATCCCCGCGGTGTGGCACGGTCACCGCAGCATCATGAAAGACTCGCTGCCGGTAGGTGACCAGATGTATCCGCGCATCTACAGCAACAAAACACAGGATCACCGGGCGAGAGCGGGCAACATGCTGGGCACTTCCTTCGAGTACGAGATGTTTGCCTCCGCGACGGGCATGGACATCGGTGAAGAGGCGTTCGAGCTGATGTGTGAGAGGGTGATCAACCTGGACCGTGCCATCCAGATACGTAACTACGGGCGATCACGAACCGATGACGAAAGTATCATCCCCGCCTTCGAATATCCCGAGAACCTGATCAATCCGCTGATCGGCAAGAAGATGGCATTGGATCGCGACAAATTCCTGGAGTTGCTGGACCGCTACTACCGTTTGCGCGGCTGGGATGTGGAAACCGGAGTGCCCTTGCCGGAAACCTTACAACGGCTTGGCCTGGCGGATGTGGCTGAGGCACTGGAGGAGTAGTCGAGAAGCTGCAGTTGCTGGCGGACAAGAAGATCCGTATCACGAAGATGGACGGGTAACCAAAACCGCAATCGGACGCATATCGGACTACACGTATCCGGCATAGGATATGAGAGGGAAGATCGTGAGCGAAACCAAGATACTGGTCGTCGATGATGAACCAACCATCGTCGATACAGTCAAGAAATACCTCGAAAAAGAGGGGTACGTGGTGTACACAGTCAGCGACGGCCCCTCTGCGATCAAAGCCGCCCTCGCCTTCTCGCCCAACCTGATCGTGCTAGATATCATGCTGCCCGGCATGGATGGGCTGGAAGTGCTGCGGCAGCTCCGGCAAGAGTCTGGTGTGTACGTCTTACTGCTCACCGCAAAAGCCGAGGAGACGGATAGGATCGTCGGTCTCACTGTGGGAGCTGACGATTACCTGACCAAACCCTTCAGTCCGCGTGAGCTCGTGGCGAGGGTCAAGGCGATCCTTCGTCGCGGGCGAAGTATGAGCGCAGGCGAACCAGTGCTCGCATTTCGACGACTGCGGATCGACCCGGGGGCCCGCCAGATATGGAAGGACGACGCACCGGTCAACCTGACCACCATCGAGTTCGATATTCTTCACGCTCTGGCACGGCATCCCAGGCGCGTACTGAGCAGGGAACAGCTCATCGAGCAAGTGTGGGGGTACGACTACTACGGTGACGACCGGGTGATCGATGTGCACATCGGCCGCATCCGGAAGAAGATCGAAGACAACCCCGACAACCCACGCCTGATCGTAACAGTTCGGGGCGCAGGCTACCGCTTCGAGGAGGAGTCGTAGTGAAGTGGATTGAAGCGCTCCGGCAACACCTCGGCTGGAAATTGTTTCTGTCTTACCTCGCCGTCGTGGCTGTGGGGGCAGCAGTACTGGTTGCAACGGCGCAGCTTCAAGCTCCAAATGCGCTGGCGCGCCACGTCGCCCGCATGCAAGCCCTGGCCGGGGACAATCCCGCCCTCACCGACAACCTGTACGAGAATTTCGCCACGGCGGTGAGCGAAATCATGCTGTTCGCCATCCTGGCTGCAGTCTGCGCAGCGGCGGTGGCCAGCCTCTTCGTAGCACGGCGCATCGTCAGCCCCGTTGCGGCGATGACGCAGGTCAGCCAAAGCATTGCGGATGGGGATTATCACCAGCGGATCCAGGTAGCCAGCCCTGACGAGCTTGGCATGCTGGCACAGGCATTCAACCGCATGGCAGAAACGTTAGAACAGAGCGAGCAGCGTCGCATGGAATTGATTGGAGATGTGGCCCACGAGTTGCGAACGCCGCTGACCAACATTCGAAACATCACCGAAGGGTTGATAGACGACGTGTACCCCCCGGACTCCGAGACTTTCGTCCGAATCCAGCAGGAAGTGGGGCGTCTTCAACGGCTCGTCCATGACCTGGAAGACCTTTCTCGCGCCGAAGCAAGTCAGATTCCCCTTGATCTCCGTCCGTTGGCGCTGAACGACGCGATTCGTAGAGCGGCCGAGCGCTTGGCGGCCCAGTTCGAGGACAAAGGTATAACCCTCGAAGTGGACCTCGCGCCCGGTCTGCCTGTGGTGCAAGCCGATGCAGATCGCTTCATGCAGGTACTGACCAATCTGCTAGGTAACGCTCTCCAGTATACCCCGACAGGAGGCCGGGTCACTGTCACGGCGAGGGTCAAGAACCGTATGCTTATGGTCGCCGTACAGGACACCGGCATCGGCATCTCGACGGGGGATTTGCCCCATATCTTCGAACGCTTCTACCGCGCGGACAAATCGCGATCGCGTGCAGGTGGCGGCAGCGGGATCGGCCTCACCATCTCCAAGCACCTCGTTGAGGCACACGGCGGCCGCATCTGGGCGGACAGCCCCGGTCCCGGTAAGGGTACCACGATCAGCTTCATCTTGCCATTTTCTTTCTAACCGCTCCCGAAACCTTCATCAAACCGTCACAATAGCGTCAATCTCCTGTCATATTCATCTGCTATACTCAGACCATCAAGAGTTGAAGAGGGTGTTGAGATAGCAAATGAAATCATTGTACTTCTACTGATTCGACACCTTCGGCACGGGCTGATGGTATCGACAGAGTTTTCAAGCGAAGGGAGATCGATCATGATGATGGGATTTGGTGGATTTGGGATGATTTTCATGCTCATTTTCTGGGTGGTAGTTGTCGGTCTGGCCGTATGGCTACTCAGCGAGTTGTTCCCCCGGATACGGGACAGCCAATCCGGACAGGGAACCCCGCAGCATATCCAGCCATCGAACACGGCGCTGGACATTCTCCAGGGGCGTTACGCGCGCAGCGAGATCACCAAAGAGGAGTACGACAGGATCCGGCAGGATCTGGCGACGTAGTATGCCCCTTGACGGATGCAACCCAGGTATGCCACCAGGAAAGGGAATCTGAACATGTTCATGGGATTTGGTGCAATATTCACACTATTGGGTCTGGGTGGACTCGCCTACATGTTAGGTTGGCGTCCGCAGTCCACCCAGCAGGTAACTCCGCTGGCCGGGTCAGGAAGCGAGACTGCCCTGGACATTCTGCAGAAACGCTACGCACGCGGCGAGATCACAAAGACAGAGTATGAAGAAATACGGGACCACCTACAACCGTAACACAAAAAGAAAGATGAGCAACAGCTCCACATGGGTGGTGTCGGATAGACGGGTTGAACTGCAAGATGAAATGACACACCATGAGAGACAGAAATGGACTGACAAGTCGGGAGGAAAATACTATGATGTGGGGACCCGGATTTGGATGGAATGGAATAGGCTGGGGCGGATCGGGCTGGCTCGGTATGCTCTTTAGCTCCTTCGTTATGCTGGCATTCTTCGGAGGGCTGATTGTCCTGGGTTTCTTTGCTGTGAGGGCACTCACCTCATCAGGGTCCGGGCAAAACCGGATCGTCCCTGCGAACTCAACAAGGGCGTTGGATATTCTCGGCGAGCATTACGCGCGCGGGGATATCACGAAGGAGCAATACGAAGAAATAAAGCGCGATCTGACCTCATGATATGTCCTGCTCCCTGACAATGGACGCGCCGGACGGCGAAAAAGGCGGCGCGATAGTCGGGGCTACGTACTACGACAAGTGAAACGACAACGGGTTATATCAAAAACGACAATTACGGAGGGTACTAAAATGAGTGGTACAATGAAACGATTGGCCAAAATACTGGCTGTGTCAGCGGTGACCATCCTGACTGTATCTCTGCTGGCCGGGGCAGCGCTAGCGCAGGGTCCCATGGGAATGGGGCCGGGATGGATGATGGGTTCGCGCCTGAACGGGAGCGAGTCGCCATCAAATGGCACGGGGTCCGGATGGGGCATGATGGGCGGATGGAACAGCTCCAGGGCATTGGCTGGTTCAACCGCCAAGCGGCTGGCTCCTGACCAGGTTGAAGCGCGGGTGTCGGACTACCTGGGCAATTTCTCCGACAGTGAGGATCTCGTAGCGCTCGAAATCATGGAGTTCGAAGAGAATTTCTACGCAGAGATCCAGGAGAAATCGACAGGCATCAACGCCTTCGAGTTGCTGATCGATCCTTATTCCGGCAATGTGTGGCCCGAATTTGGACCCAACATGATGTGGAACACTAAGTACGGTATGATGGGCGGCGGTATGATGGGTATGATGGACGGTTACGATTGGAACCAGGAAAGCCCCGTCGAGCCGAGCGCCGACATGCCGGTCAAGCCGGAAGATGCCGTGAAGTACGCCCAACAGTACCTGGACAGTCAAGACACGAGCCTGACGGCAGAGGATCACGCCGACCGGTTCTACGGTTACTACACGATTCACACCTTGAACGACAAGGGTGAAGTGGAGGGAATGTTGAGTATCAACGGCTATTCCGGAAAGGTCTGGTACCACTCCTGGCATGGCCAGTTCATCGGTATGACCGAATATGAACAAACTGACTCCAAGATATAAGCTGTGAACTGTAGATGAACACGGGCGTTCTGGTCCTCCGTGGCGAGTACCGCCGGGAGGACCAGAACGCTAGGCCGGTTCAATCCGGTTCGAGGAGAGGAGGATCAGACATGGAAAAGCACTCAGCAGACATCACCACAGGACACGAACACCATACACCCGAAGTCGCCTCAGCGCGAGAACGAGGGGCAGAGGAGCAGGGCAGGCACGACCATAGCGCCCGCGATGCAGGGAACGAACACGCCGGGCACGAAGACCATGCGCACACCGACCATACCGGCCATGAACAGA
>ENA-OSEO01002211-OSEO01002211.1-sediment-metagenome-genome-assembly--contig:-NODE-2211-length-28856-cov-3.878905_pt1 | contig 28856 bp, 23 predicted proteins | sample MGYA00237883_ERZ534232 | MGnify/ENA metagenome assembly ERZ534232 | reverse complement strand
GGGCTGCGGCCTTAGACAAATCGGGCAGGTTAAAAGGCGGGTGCAGGCGTTCCAGGTTGGGGTCCAAAAAGGCCAGGATATCCTCAGCCGCAGCCAGCCCCCGGTTGACCAGGATACGGGCGATCAAGGGCGGCAGCCCATGCCGGGCGCTTACTTCCCGGATTGCCTCCGCCTGCTCCGGATGCTGCTGCCAGCGTTTCTTGCGACGCATTATTACTCCGTTAGCTTTCAGCTTTCAGCCGTCAGCTTTCAGCTAAAAACCTAAAAATTTCCACAGAAAAGAAACCAGGGAACCAGGTTATGTCCTTTTTTTACCTGGTTACCAACAGTCAGAGCTTCTTTTAGCTGATCGCTGAAAGCTGATAGCTGACAGCTATTATTCCACCGTCTCCCCCGGTTTCAGGGCGATGACTTCGATGCCTTCGCCTTTGATCAGCTCCCGCAGTTCCTCCGGCGTGCCGGTGAGCACCGGGAAAGTGCCGTAGTGCATGGGAATGACCCATTTCGGCTTGAGCAGCTTGCAGGCCAGGGCCGCCTCTTTTGGGTTCATGACGTAATGGCTGCCGATGGGCAACATGGCCAGTTCCGGCTGATAAAGCTCCCGGATGAGTTCCATGTCCTTGAAGACCGCAGTATCTCCTGCGTGGTAGGCGGTGAAGCCGTTGGGAAAGCGGATCACGAAGCCCCCCGGGTCCCCGGCGGCGATGAGCTTGCCCCCTTCGTCCACCGCGGAGGAGTGGATGGCGTTGGTCATGGTCACCTGGAGGCCGTGGAAAGGCACCGTGCCTCCTTTGTTCATGCCGATGACCTGGGGCGCGCCCTGGTTGGCCAGGATGACGGAGAGCTCGTGGATGGCCAAGACCGGGGCCCCGGTCTTCTGGGCCAGGGGCACCGTCTCCCCCACGTGGTCGCCGTGGCCGTGGGTCACCAGGATGAGGTCCACCTTGCCCACCTGCTCCACCGGGGTATTGAGCAAGGGATTGCTGAGCCAGGGGTCGATGGCGACCGTCAACCCGTCGCCCGTGAGTTTAAAGGCCGAGTGCCCGTAAAAGGTGACGCTCACCCCGCGGCCGATAATGGTCTGGGCCATGGCATCCTCCCTTAAAAAGAGTTCGAAGTTCTCGTAGGGTGGGCGTCTCGCCCGCCCTCATATAAAATTTATGGACGGCGGGCGAGACGCCCACCCTACAAAAACCGTCCTTAATGAACTATCTCCTCCAGGGCCTCCAGGTGCTTGCGCATACCGATGAGGATCAGGGTATCCCCTGCCAGCACCGGGGCCGAGGGCGAGGGGTTAAAGAGCATCTCCCCGTCGGCCCGCTTGATGGCCACCACGATCAACCCATATTTCTGGCGGATGCCGGATTCTTTGAGGGGCAGGCCGATCATCGAGGAGGTGGTGCCCACCGCCACCTCTTCCATGCTCCACTCCACCCCTTCGTGCATGGCCAGTTCCATGAGGGTGGTCACCGTGGGGCGTAAAATGGTGTGGGCCATCTTCCGGCCGCCGAGTTCATAGGGGGATTCCACCTTGTCGGCCCCGGCCCGGAGCAGCTTCTGCCGGGAGCCCGGCTCCTCGCCCCGGGCGACGATGAACAGACCGGGATTGAGGCTGCGGGCGGTGAGGACGATATAGACGTTACTGGCGTCGGAATGCACTACCGCCACCAGCCCCTTAGCCCGCTCAATGCCGGCTTCCACCAGCACCTCTTCTTTGGTGGCGTCTCCGGCCACGAAGTAATAACTGGATTGATCCAGGGAGGTGATGAGCTCCGGGTTAATTTCCACCACCACCAGGGGTAAGCCCCGCTCTTGCAGTTGCCGGGCAATGATTTCGCCCAGGCGTCCATACCCGCAGATAATATAGTGGCCGGTCAGTTTTTTGATCCTTTTTAGCAATTTTCGCTTCCCCAAGGCCGCGGCGATTTCCCCTTCCACCACCACCCGGGCCAAAGAGGTGATGATGTAAATCAAAAACCCCATGCCCGCCAGGATCAGGACCATGTTATAGGCCTTCCCCACGGCGTTCAGGGGGTGAACCTCACCGTAACCCACGGTGGTGAGGGTGGTCACCGTCATGTAGAGGGCGTCAAAGAAGGACCAGCCTTCCAGCCAGACAAAACCCAGGCTGCCCAATACCAAAATGACCAACAGGCTGGCGGTCAACTGCGCGATTTTGCGAAAAGTCAGCATACCAGCCGGATCTCAGTCCCCTTGCAAGATAGCCTCGGCCACGTAGGCGTCAGTAATCAGCACGTTGAAATAGCGCCCCTTGAGGCAGGCCCGGATGGCCTCGGTCTTCTCCAGGCCTCCGGCCACGGCCACCACGTAACGGTCGGCCTGGGCGGCGCGCTCCCTTAAGTCCAGGGCTCCCACGCCGATGACCCGGCGGGTCAGGGCCGCGAGCTCCGGGTCCTGGGAGTCGATGAGGGGCTCCCCCTGAGCGTTGATGGGGGTATGATTGATCTCTCCCACCACCCCCCGGGCCGCCAGGTCCTCCGCGGTCAGTCCCATCTCCTGGGAGGCCAGGGCCCTGAAGCCCGGCAGGGGGCCGGTCAGGTAGCCGATTCCCAACACCATGATGTCCACGTTCCAGATGTCCTGGTAAATCTTCATGAGCTCCGGGTTGGCCGCCAATCTCTTCTCATATTCATCCTTGGAACTCACCGGCATGGAGGGGAGAATGAAGGCCGTGGCATCCGGGTACTTGGTGCTCATCATCCCCACCAAGGCGTTGGCGGTTAGTCCCGGCATGGTCAAGATGGGGGTCATGGTCAAGGGATAGAGCTTCAGGCCGGTGAGGCGCTCCGCCTCCAGATAATGGATCATGTGATACAGGGTCTTGCCCCCGGAAAGCCCGATCTTGGCGCCGGCGGGAGTGATTTCCTCCAGGTAATAAGCCGCTTCCCGGGCCACGGTCTTCTGGATGGAGTCCAGATCTTTCATACCCGGGTCCACCACCCGCAGTTCCTTGAGGAAGGGGAAACGCGCCTGCAACTGGTCTTCCAGGTCGCTGCGCCGGGGGATGGCCGACTTTTCAAAGATAAAGGCCATGACCTGGGGCAAGGTGGTGTATTCCATCTCGTGGAGGCCCAGGCGGTGGGGCTCGAACGGGCCGTGGCGCCGCATGTAATTGGCGATGCGATTGGCCTCTTTCCGGGCCTCGTCAAAAGAAATATCGGAGAACAGGTCCACGGGGCCGATGAGCTTCCCGTGGCTCACCTGGTAGCCCGCGGCGATGATCCGGGGCGGCCCGTCAAAGCGCGTAGGCCGGGCGTCGGCAAAACTCACGGGCATCAGCGGGCCGTTATGGGAGCCCCGCATCCAGCCTTCCACCAGATGGGGGAAGGCAAAAGGCTCCACCACTTCTCCCACCGCGGGAAACCCGGACTGGGAGCGAACGATCATCACCGGATCGTCCTTGCCCACGTAGCGGCCGGCAATGAGCCCCAGCCTCTGGGAGGAGGCCACCGCCGCCACTTCTCCGTCCTTTTTGCGGTAGATGTTTTCGATGACGTACCTGCCGGTGGCGCCGATGAGCACCAGGAGGTCATACATGTCCTCCGGACAGGAGAGGAACCATTCCTTGTGTTCCACCACGTCCAGCACCCGGAAACGGAAGCCCCGGTGCATGGCAGGGTCGATGACCAGACCGGCGGTGCAGAAGGGGTCCGCAAACATGCGGAAGAGCGGCATGTTGAAAGCGCCGGGTGAAGTCTTATCGGCCATGAAGATGATCACCGGGTCGCTGGGCCGCTCCATAAAGGTGATTTCCGCCACCCCGGGGCCCATGCCCTTGACATTCCCGGAAAAGGTGTCGGCCAGCAGGTCCTGGCCCGCGCCGTAAAGTTTCAGGCGTTTGGCCAGATCGGTGAGGGTAAGGAAGGTGTCCCAGGCGAACTTATGGATCGTTTCGTCTTCTTCGCCCCGCCGGTGGGTCATGATCAACTCCACGTCATCCCCTACGTGGAGTACCTGGGCATCCACCAACAAACCTTGAGCCACCGCTTCTTTGAGACATTCGTCCGCCAGAGCCAACATTTCCGGATGGGAGGTGCTGTGGCCCACCCAACCGCCCACGTCCGCTTTGATTACCGACAGGGTGATCTTCTCTTCCGCGCCCATGAAAATCCTCCTTTCTCCCCCGGTTGTTTATTTTCTTTGGCAGAGGTTGGATGATTATGGTAATGAGAGGACCATGTGGTTTACCAAGCAAATTGTCCTGGGAATCTGCCTGGCCCTGTTATTGTTCTGTGGCGCCGGTTGTGTGCCCCGGCCGCTGCCCCCGGTGGCCGGAGTGACCCTGCAACCGGGACGCTTTCTGGCAGGTTTTTATATGGCTCCTGATTTTGCTCCCGAGCGGGTCACCTACGACCTGGAGCCCTTCACGGTGGAGGTGACCCGGGAGGTGGACCCGGCCACTTTCCAAGCCTTGCTGCAGGCGGAATTAACCCAGGCCTGGGAAGCCAACGGTCTCAAGGTGAGAGGCTCCCAAGGGGAATGCCGTCTCACCGGCGTGGTCCGCCAGGTGCGCCTCCGGGGGACCCGCCTCCGATTTTTAACGGGTAAAATTAACGCCTGCCTGGAGGTCTCGGGCGCCATCACCCAGGCAGGCCGGACCGTCGCGGCCTTCAGTGACCGGGTGCAGGTGGACTCCCCCCTGAACCCCGGCCCCCCGGCTCCCAAAGAACGGGAATTGGTGCTGCGGCAAGCGGCCCGGACCTTTGTGAACCACTTGCTGACCGAACTTCTGCTTCACGGCCCTCCTGGTTTGGCAGGAGGGGAATAGAGATTGGCAAAGACCCGGACCAGGAGCCGGGGCCGCTCCTTGGAGGAAGTGAAAAGTTCGATCTTGCCGCCATAGTGCCCCGCTTCCTTCCGGATATTCTTAACTTCCAGGACGTAAACCTTCCCCGGTTTTTCGGCCTTCAGATTGACCTGGACCATCCCCGGCAGGCCGTTGACATACCGGACAATCTCCCAGGGTTGGGACAGGTGGGAGATAAAACGCACCTGCCCTTGGACGTCGTCAGTCACCAAGCCCTTCAGGCGGATAATGTGGCTGGGTTGAATCTCGATGATGGGCTGCACATAGCCCTTCATGGTCAGCACCAACTCCGGCCGGGACGGGTCATTGAGCCGGATCGTGCTCTTCTTGAGAAAATCCCGCAGCACTGAATAGGGCTTGATGGTCAGGATGATCCGCCCTTCGCCCCCCGGGGGGATGTCCCGGTCGTAATCGGCCACGGTGCAGGCGCAGTCCGGGTCCACGTCCTCCACGTGTAAGGGTGCGTTGCCTTCGTTTTTCAGGATGAAGGTATGGCTCAGGACCCGGTCTTCGAAGCCCTTGCCGAAATCATAGGTGGTTTGCGGCGCCACCACCCGGGGCGCCGCCCCTGCGGCCGGACCGTAAGCCAGGATCGACCCGGCGAGGCATATAATTCCAGTCAGTATCCAGGTCAGGCTCCGGGCCGGCCCTGGGAGCCTCCAAACACGCGTCTTTGCCATAAATTCACACCAGTCTCACGCCCAGACCCAAGTTTTCGGGATCAGAGGGTGCGGTTATCCCCTGGTCAACGACTCGGTGGCCTGGGACGCTCTTCAGGTTTTTAGGGGTTGATGGTTTTACCAGGGAGGTTTTTCCCTTTATTCCAGGAGAATCAGGGGGAAGATTGTAACCTTTGGAAAATCCCCCTAAAACCACCCTTTTATCGAGGGGGACCGAAAAACCCGCCTCCCGGGTTGGGACCGCTGTCCCTGGTCTGTTAAACCTATCTTACCATAAAGATTTGCCTGTGTTGGGCAAAAGTTTTAATATAATGCGACAGAAGCAACTGTCAGCTATCAGCTTTAAAAGCTCTTGGGTTTTCAGTTTTTAGCTGACCGCTGATAGCTGATAGCTATTCACCCCTTATTTAAACTGCCTTAAAAAACGGAGCCACCGTTTAAGGAAGGAACACTTATGACCCCTACCAGCCGCATCACCCGGAAGACCAAGGAAACCGAAGTGGAGTTGGAACTGGAGCTGGACGGCCGGGGAGAGGCGGCCGTCAACACCGGCATCCCCTTCCTGGACCACATGCTGCACCTGTTCGCGGCCCACGGCTATTTTGATCTCAAGATCCTGGCCGCAGGCGACCTGCACGTGGACCAGCACCACACCGTGGAGGACATCGGCATCTGCCTGGGCCACGCCATCCGGGAGGCCCTCTCCCAACGCCCCGGCGTGCGCCGTTACGGCGAAGCCCGGGTGCCCATGGACGAGGCCCTGGCCCAGGTGACCCTGGACCTGAGCAACCGCCCCTTCCTCCACTTCCAGGTGGCCTTACCCCCCGGGGGCGCGGCCCTGGAACCCCAACTGCTGAAAGAGTTCTGGCGGGCGGTGAGCGTCCACGGCGGGCTGACCCTGCACATCTGCGTGCCCTACGGCGAAAACACCCACCACATCATGGAGGCCATCTTCAAAGCCGCCGGCCGGGCCCTGGACGACGCCACTCAACCGGAACCGCGAGCCCAGGGCGTGCCGTCCACTAAAGGAGTTTTGTGAGGGGGTGAGGATTAGAGATTGTGGGGGAGGGCCAGGGAGTTTCTTGTCAAAGGCTCCCTACCCTCCTCCACACCCCCTTATATACATCATGGGAAAATGGAGCCACCATCGAGCGCCAATAAATCATAGTAATCCATAGCCTCTCTCACCCCAAATAGTCGGAGAAGTTTATGAATTTAGTTCACATAAAGGATGAAGAATTTCCAGCTGCTTTCCAGGAGATATATTCTTATATAAGAGCCAGAAAAGAACACCCCATTCTCAACTGCCAAAGGCTTTTAGCTTTACTGAGGACATACTGCTCTCTCTTGCTTGATCCGAGGTCTAATTCTAGCCCTTTCGTGATGAGAATCGGATCGAATTGGTATCGATTTTCTATTGATGGACACGATAACCAAGGAAACAAGAAGCAAATAAGCCTCAGTGATGGTTTCAGAAGCCTTTTAAATGATATTTCTGCTGATCTTCTCAATTGTTTAGACAGTACCCTCTTTGAATCATTGATCAACCTTTTTACGGCTGTTATTCAACATAAGGGAATAAGCGTTGATCACAAATTCACAATAATTAATGCAGAAAATGGCACCTTGAAAAACTACTACGATTATTATTTTTGGAATATCGCTGAAGAAGAACTTAACGAATTCCTCTTTTTAAGAAAAGACTTTATCTTTCATTGTATAAAATCATTCCATAATGATAATGCCAAGTTAACAGAAGTCAATGTTGATTCATTGTATGATGTTTATCAATACTATATGGCTCTGATAATAAAAAGCTACATTAAATATAAGCAATTTCAGGAAGCAATTAATATTCTTTTCGATGAGTTAAAAAGGTGTGACGATCCTATAATAGGGAGTTTCATTATATGGAACATTATATTGTATAACAACCAATTTTTGATTAAGAAAAAAAGCGAGATAGAACGATTAATCGTTGATGATTATAGCGATCTAATATTAGATGATAAGCGAGAAATGATATTAAGCGCCCTGAAGTCTTCTCTTTCGGACATAGACTTAAGGTATGCTACGTTCGAACCAGGACAATACGACCTCACTGGAATAGACATTGGTAAGGCTAAAACAGAGATATATGCTACCATTCCTTTGCGACTTAAAATTGATAATTCATGGGCCCTAGCTTTTGATGATATCAAGATATCATTTAAAAAAATAAAAAGCCCCATTGAGGACCCAATATTCAATTTTCTTAATGATTTTGGACTTAATATTAATGGTGTACCATTATCATTCCTTTCAGATGCTTTGCAAGATACAGAGAATTCCACTTTAATGATAGTTACAATAGATTCTTTCGACCATCCTGACTTTGAGATAATAAATGGACAGATTGCAAATATTGACTTTGATGAAATCGAGGCTGTTTGGGGAAGGAAGTACTATCCACATAAAGAGAGATTGGTTAAATTACTACGAAATATCTATGAATCAGATCCGGGCAACTTCCCATTCGAAATCAATAAAGAACAAATAAATATCGACTTGATTTCTAATTATATAGTTAACTATATCGATGATTCTGGAAAATCATTTTTTCATAAAATCTATACAGTAACTAATCCTGATAGCTTTACAAAGGTTAAGACGATACATTTAGAAAAAGTCTCAAAACTGAATTTGGGCGATGAATTTTTGGGAATTAGAGAGTTGATGATTGAAGGCAATATTGTCAGCTCAAGCTCACTACGTGAGTTTTTACTTAAGGTAATAGAACTATTAGTAAAGAAGCCCATAGAGCTTCGAGGAGCTTATAAATATTTGTGGGTAGATAAAGCGATGAGTATACCTCGCAGCGAGCCAGATAATCAGCCGTTAATTAAAACTTATCTCCAACCTCATCTTGAAGCGAAGGGAATCCAGATCAGTAGAGAGACCATCGCAGCCAATGGTAGCCTTGACTACCTTTGCTCATATACCCGAGAGGAAAGACTTTATAAGATCGGGATTGAATTAAAGAATGCTCATCGTACGGATGCTGATCTGATTCATGGATTGACCAAGCAGTTGCCTGTATACCTCAAAGACGAAGGGACACAGGATGGAATTTATCTTATTCTGTGGTTCAAAAATGCTAACCATCCCCTTCCAGCCAAATACAACACACCAGAGGAACTGAGGCGGACGCTCCAAGAAATAAGTCCAGATAAGTATCGGATACAAGTTATGGTAATTGACTGTACCAAGCCTACTCCTCCATCAAAATTATAATACTAAATGTTAGAGTGGGGCCAGCCTGCCAAACAATGGAACATACCCAATAGCATGCATTTTGAAATTTTGAACCTGAAACCTTGAAATTGTAAGTGGCCCCAGCCATGAAAACCAGCAAAACCCTCGCACTCGCTCTTTTCTTGGCACTTGCTGTCTTACCCCTGGTCCTTTATGCCCAGGAGTTATCGCCCGCTTACCTGAAGGCGGTGAATCTGGCCGCGCAGGGTAAATTTCCGGAAGCCAGGAAAATCATCCAGGAAATAGCAGCCGCGGAGCCTGCCCACGAGCGCGCCCGGCGCTGCCTGCAAACCCTGGCCGACCTGGAAAAGAAAAAGATCAGTGATAAGACCGCGGCCCACCTTTTTCAAAGTCTAGCCTACTTTTATCAGGACAAGTTTCAAAAAGCCGTGGCCCAGGCCGATCTGGCTTTGCAGCTAAACCCCAATTATGCCCGGACCTATAGCGCCCAGGGCGGCTATTATTTCGCCTTGGGGCAAAATGAGAAGGCCCTGGCCGACTACCGCCGGGCCCTGGAGCTGGACCCCCAAAATGACGGGGCTTACTATAACCGGGGCTGCCTCTATTTAAAGACCGAAGAATTTGATCGGGCCATCGCCAATTTCAACCGGGCCGTCAGGCTCAACCCCAAATTCGCCAGCGCCTTTTATAACCGGGGCATCGCCCATTTCCGTAAGGGCGAATTCTTATGGGCTTTGGTGGACTTTAACCGGGCCGCGAACCTCAATCCCCGGCTGGCGGAGCCTCATTTTAACCGGGCCGTGGTCCTGGAAGAGTTGGGCAAAGACCAGGAAGCCGCGGCGGCCTACAAAAAATTTCTGCAATTGGCCTCCCCCGCCCTCAGCCTGGAAATAAAATATGCCCGGAAAAGACTCCAATTATTGCAGAAATAGCCACGGGCGGGCAGCCCGGGCCCCGGACCTTAGCCCGGTAAAGAGGAGCTAGACCAAAATGCCCCAGTCTCTGAAGGTCTTGGTCTTCCTGACGGCCGCGTTGATTTTCCTGGCCTCCGGCTTCGCTCCGGCCGGGGCTCGCACCCCCACCCGGGAGCGGGTCAAGAAATCCTGGGAAAAAAGGTTTCACGACCTGGATAAAAACGGGGACGGTAAAGTAACCCTGACGGAGTACCTGGCCTATTTTCGCGCCTATTCCGGCCCCCGGCGGCAATACTTCGCATATGAGTTCCGGAAATACGACCGCAACGGCGATGGGGTCATCACCCAGGCGGAGCACTGGGCCCCCGTGACCTTAAAGGATGAATTCCGGGCCCTGGATAAAAACCGGGACGGCTGCATCAGCCGGAGTGAATGGCTCCAAGGAGACAAGCAATTCTTTAAATTGGACCGCAACCGCGACGGCTGCCTCACCCTGGAGGAATATCTAAACGGCTACCTAATCGATCGCCTCGAAGATAATATGCAAACGTAGGGGCGAACCTTGTGTTCGCCCTGTCCGCCTGGCAACTTGGGGCGAATACAAGATTCGCCCCTACGGAAGAAGTAAATTTATAGGCTAATCTTACGACAGGATTAAAGATTGCGGGCTAGGGTCAGGGATTTTTTATAGAGGGCGCACGCCGCCCTAACTTTGAACTTGGAACCTGGAACTTGGAACTAAGAGGATCAGGGGGCGAGTATTGTAAAAACCACCGGCACTGCGGCCAGGCTGAGGATGATGGTGCCGAAGGCCAGAGCCGCGGTGGTGGACGCGGCGCAGCGGTACTGGGTGGCGAAGACCACCCCCAGGATGGCCGAAGGCATGGCGCTCTCCAGGATGAGCACCTGGCTCTGCTGCCAGGTGAGCCCGAAAATTTGGGCCTGCCCATAACCCAGCCAGGGTTGCAGGCCCAATTTGATGAGAGCGGCCACGGCCAGCAGCCCCAATAACGACCGCCAGTCATAGTCCAGCCGCAATTCCACCGCCAGAATGAGACAGGATAACAGGGCGATGGCCGCATCGATCATGCGGCAGGCCGAAAAAAAAGGCGCCAGCCAGGGGTCGGCCGGATCAAGACCCACAGGCGCCAGCAACAACCCCACCACCAGGGCCACAAAAATGGGAGAGCGGAAATAATTCCACAAGGCCTGGCGCTCCGCGGCCGGATCGGGCTTGGTCTCCCCCCAATACATGGCAATGCCCACCCCCAGGGTGAATATGGGCAGCCCCATACCCAACTCGCTGATGAGAATGGCGTCCACCATGGCCCCGGGATCGCCGGGAAAGGCGTATTGCACCAGGGGGTAGCCCAGGAGGGTGGAAGAACTGAACCCCGCGCTCAACATGAGCGCGCCGGTGAGGGCCCGGTCCAGACGGAGAAGGCGGGCCGCGCCCCAGGCCGCGGCCACGCAGAGGCAGACCGCAATGATGATGGGAGCCACCATGAGGACCTGTTTGGCCGACAGCCGGTTCAAAGCCAGATGGTAAACAATGGCGGCAGGTATGGCCGCCTTGGTGAGGATGCCGGCAAAAATAGGGTTGTGCTCCTCCTTGATGATCCCCCGCCGCTTCAGCTCCAGGCAGACCAGCACCACTAAGGCAAAGGCCGCCACGGTTTGAAAGATCTGGAGGTTGTGAAACATAGCCACCAACCCTTATTATTTTTATTGAGGAAACGCGGCTCCTAAGCCACCACCGCCCAGGCAAAGTCCGTCTGTTCGCAGGCGTGATAGCCGTCGTCCCGGCCCTGGAAGAAGCGGGCCTGGATGGTGGCGGGGCTGAGATTCTCTTGAAGGCGCAGGCCCTGGCGGGCCAGGTCCGCGGCCAGATGCGCAGGGTCAAAGCCGGTGATCATGGGCTCCCCCACCCGGCTGACGATCTCCAGCAAAATCGCCACCCGGGGCGCGACTTTGCCGGGGATGAAGGCGCCGGTTTCCAGATAATCGAGGACCACCCCGCTGCCCGGAGGCGCCATCCCGGCAATGGCGCGCCAGGTGGTGAATATGGCCTCCCGGGGGAGATAATAAGTAACCCCCAGCCAGCTAAAAAAAGTGGGGGCCTGGGGGTCATAGGCGACCCGTCTGAGGGCCCCGGCCAGGTTTTCCCGGCCAAAATCCACCGGCAGGAAATGCAGATTCGGCGGCGTCTCCAGGCCCGCGGCCCGGAGGCGCCCAAGCTTATGGGCCTGGGTGGCCGGATGGTCGATCTCGAAGACCTGTAAGCGGGCCATCAAATCCGGCCGCCGCCAGGCAAAGGAGTCCATCCCGGCCCCGAGGATGACATATTGCTTCACCCCCTCCCCCACCGCCTGCTCCAGGAGGTCTTCCGCGTACCGGGCCCGGGCCAGGACAATGGCGGGCGCGCCCGCGTTTTGCATCCAGCCGGCCAGGGCTGCGGCCCGGTCAGGACACACCGCGGCCTGATCGGGGTAAAAGAGATGGAAGGCCTTGAGGTGGCGCTCTTCGCCGGCCTGGTATTCTTCTTCAGTCAGCAGGCGCCGGGCGAAAACGTCAGTAAAAATCGGGGGGTGGACGTGGGCCGCGTGGTAGGCCCGCATAAAGGCCGTACCCATGGCGGTCTTGCTATATTCGCCGTCTTGCATTGTTCTAATTCACCAGCAAATTCGGGGGCAGTTTGTTGAATTGGCTGCGGTAACGGAGTTGGCTGGACGCGAAGAGGATGGAAAAGATGTTGTGGTCGTCGCTTACTACCCGGGGATTTTTCAGCATGGCCGGGGTGACCAGCCGGGCGGCCTTCAGGGTCTGGTAATCCTTGGGGGGCATGGACTCCTGATCCGCCAGGTTCACGGCCACCTGGGGATCGAGGGGGACATTGGCCGCGACCATGCAAGCGCTCTCCACCAAGCCCGCGGAAGACGGTGAGCGCAATTCCAGCAGGTAAGGGAAGACCGCGCCCACCGTGGCTAAAATGGTTTCGTTGGCCGCTTCGTTGGCCGGGTCGAAATAGGTGTTGATGATCACCACTCCGCCGGGCTGCAAACAGGCCTTGACTTCCCGGAAAAACTCCACGGTGAGCAGGTAATCCGGGGTGCAATCGCCGTGGAAGAGGTCGGTGACCACCAGGTCGTACGCCGGGACGTTATGGCGGCGGACAAAGGTCCGGGCGTCTTCCACAAGCACTTCGATGCCTTTAGGGTCGAAGTCGAAAAACTTCGTGGCCGCGGTCAAAGAGTTGGGATTGATCTCCACGGCGGTAACTTTCCCCCCCTGGCGGTGCAGGGCCCGGGGAATCATGCCCGCGGCCACGCCCAGCACCAGGGAATTTTTCGCCTGCGGCGCATAGGCCTCCACCAGGCGCATCATGAAGCCGGTGTGGTCCAGGATCACGCCGTCCGCAGTCACCATATTCTGAATAATGCCATCCTGGAGGTAGGCCCGGCCCGGCTTCCTCCCCTGCCCTTCCGGATACACCTCCAAAACCTTGATATTGCCGAAAACCGAGGTGTATTCGGCCAGAACCTCGAAATTTTTGCCGATGTCACTCATACCCGCCAGCATCCTGAAATAAGCGCGCTGGCCGGCCAGCAAAACCCCGCTGAGTAAAACCACCAGGGCGCAGCCCCAGAGCAGGCGCTTTTTCCGGGGTCCGGGAATCTCCTGGAGCAGCGAGATCACCGCCACCACCAACCCCAAACCCAGGCTCATCCACAACAAGGCCCGGAAGTTGGTGAGATGGGGAATCATCAGGAACGCAGTCAACACCACCCCCGCCACCGACCCCACGGTGCTGATGAAAAATACCCGCCCCGCGCCCGCGTCACCCTCCGGGTTGGCGTCCCGGGCCAGGGCGATGAGCAGCGGGTTCATGGCCGATAAGACCACCAGGGGGAGCGCCAGGAGGATGATGCCCCCTAGAAAACTGGCAATAATCAAGTTGATGGTGGCCAGAAAAGGGAAGACCACCGGGTAAACCGCCGTAGCCATGACGATGGACAACGCGGCCCAAAGCGGCGCGGCCAGCAGTGATAGCTGCAATGCCTCTTTCTGGCGGCGTTGGGATACCAGTCCGCCCAGTTGGTAGCCCAGGGCCAGGAAGATCAGGGTAATGGAGAGGATGCCGGCCCAGATGTAGAGGCTTACCCCGAAGTAAGGGGTCATGATCCTGGAGGCCAGAACTTCCAGGGACAGGGTCACCGCGCCGGTGATAAAAATCAGGGCTTCATAATGTCTTAGCCGGATGGGGACTCCCTTTCCCGGGGTCCTCCTTTCCGGGGTTCTGCTTTCCGGGGGAATTTTCTTTTTCTTGGCCATGTTACGGGAGTGAACCGCCTGAATTTTAAACAAGCATAGCAGATGGAAGCCAACCGTGGCAAGAAGATAGAAGCGAGGCCTTCGCTCCGGCTCCGGCAAATTTTTCGTTTTTCCCCCTAGAAATTTTATTGCAAAATTTTTCCCTCTCCCCTTGCATTTTCTGCTGGCCTGTATTATAGTATTTTTGCCAGGATAAGCAGTCCGAGCAACGGAAGGTTTTAGGGGCAGATGGTCTGAGGGCCACACCCCAAAAGGGCTGGGTCGCCCGCCGGACTGCATATCACGGTAACCTGCTTCGGCCCCGAGCAACAGCCGGCCTGACCCAAATTAAAAACGGGCCGGTTGGGCGCTGATTGCTGGAAGCAGCAGTAGATGCCGGCTCCGCTGCTGGAGCAGTGGCGGCAGCCACGGAACTTAAAGGACAGGGGTCCGACGTTCTCAAGATGTGGCGGTGGGAACGGGGTTTCGTGGATCGGGGAAGCCCGGGATTTTTCCTGACGACTCACCTCCAGGAGAGGGAGCAGACGGATTCCCGGCTTCCCCTTCTCATTTTTAGTTCCAGGTTTAAAGTCTGAACCACCCCTTCTATAATTCCTTCCTGTTTTATTCCCAGAGGTTGGCAAAGATATATTTTGTCGGGCAGTGCGTTTTAACCGCGGACCCCGTCATCGCCGCCTCTTATTTTCCCGGCTCAAAAAAATCTCCGGTCCCTTGTTTCTCACCCAATGATGCTTATTAGTATGGTTGCCAGGATATCCGGTCTGACAACCGCTAAGGTTGAGGTTGACGGCCTCCGGGTTGCGCCTCGAAGGGTAGGGTCGCCCTCAGGACTGGACTTCCGGGCAGGCTACTGTGGCTCCGGGCAAAAGCCGGACTGACCCCAATCTACCAAGGACGGCTTGGGCGGTGCTTGTGGGCAAGAGGCCATGGCTGCCCGCCCCGCCAGCCGCAGGAGAGGCGGTAACCACGGAACCAGAGACGTAAGCATACAGGCGGCGTTGCTTTCCCCAAGGAGAGGCGGAAAGGGGTTTCGTGGCCAGGGAAGGCCGGGAATAACGGAGGGCTCACCTCCAAAAGAGGGAGAATTTCTCCAGGTTCCCGGCTTCCCTTTCGTTTTTTATCCTGCCATTTTTCTCCCTCAATAAGTTCCAAGCTCAATGTTGATACCATAGGACGCGGCCCAGGCCATTAATGCCGGCGCTTAGGCTTTATTCCCTTGCGTCTTGGCTTCTTTACGGCGGCATAAAAAGGGAGGGGGAATGTAGATGTGACCATGGCCGATTTGACGGAATCCATGCAAGAAATTTCTCAGGCCAGCGGCGAAACCGCCAAAATCATCAAGACCATTGACGAGATATCCTTTCAAACCAACCTGTTAGCCCTCAATGCGGCGGCGGAGGCCGCCCGGGCCGGGGAGGCGGGAACCGGATTCGCAGTGGTGGCCGATGAGGTCAGAAACCTGGCCCTGCGCGCGGCAGAGGCGGCCCAGAATACCTCGACCCTGATTGAGGATACGGTAGCCAAGATCCAGGCAGGTTCGGAGTTGGTGAACAAAACCTTTGAGGCCTTTTCCCGGGCCGCGGCCAGCGCCAGCAAGACCAAAGCCCTGGTGGCCGAAATCGCCGGGGCTTCTAACGAACAGGCCCAGGGAGTAAATCAGATCAATCAGGCGATCACTGAGATGGACCAAGTGGTGCAACGGAACGCCGCCAATTCGGAGGAGAGCGCCGGCGCGTCCCAGGAATTAAATTCCCAGGCCGAAATGATGAAAAATTTGGTGGGCGGCCTGATCTCAGTGGTGGGCGGCTTTAGCCAAAACAATGGGAACCTGAAGGCAGAGATCGAGAAGAAAAGCGAGGTGCCACTGCTTACCCAGGATGGTGATCTAGTTGCCCCCAACTGCCGCCGCCACTAGAGGTGCAGCTCCAACTTCCGGTCTCCGGTCCGGCCGGGAAACCCACCTGCAAAAAGTTTTGGTGAACTTACCAGCGATTTTCCCTAAAATGGGGATAAAGGCGCTGCCTTAAGGGGAGAAATAACCTCTTAGCGGCGATAACCCCGAGATACGGAGCCTGATGATGACCCCGGAGACCACCCAACCTGCGCCGCCTCCGCCGGGATGGCGCTTTCGCATCGGCCTGGCCTTATTCGTCCTCTCTTTCTTAAGCCCCTTGGCCATTCCCCTGGTCACCCTGCTCCGCCTCCCCCTGGCCTGGAAGGCCACCATTTCAGGCTTCTTGCTGGTGGGCCTGCCGGAGGTTTTCGCCCTGCTGGCCGTGGCTTTTTTAGGGAAGGCCGGATTCAGCTATCTCAAGGGAAAATTTTTTGCTATTTTTAAAAAATACGCTCTGCCCCGGGAAGTCAGCCGGGGACGGTACCGCCTGGGGCTGGTCATGTTTATTACCCCTTTGCTGCTGGGCTGGGCGGGGGCCTATGTCTCGCACCTGATCCCGGCTTACGTGGAGCATCGGTTCGCCGTTAATTTTGCCGGGGATCTCATCTGGCTGAGCAGCCTCTTCGTGCTGGGCAGCGATTTCTGGGATAAGGTGCGGGCTCTTTTTATCTACCAGGCCAAGGCAGTGATCTCCCAGGGAGAGGCGAGTTAACAGTTCCAGGTTGAGTCATCTGTGAAAGTTCTTCTTCTGTCATTCTGAACGTAGCGAAGCGAAGTGAAGAATCTCGCCTTTGGCAGCCAAGATCTTTCGGGCTGGCTGATGGTTACATCCAGTTTGGGAATCCCGGGCGCAAAAATACGAGATCCTTCGCTCGGCTCAGGATGACAAAAGAAAGGCTTTTGCAGAGACCACAGGTTCAAGGTTAGTCAAAGTAAAAAAACTCCTTTTGCGTCTTGGCGCCTTGGCGTCTTGGCGTGAGAACTCTGGGGCAAGAAAAGGTGACAGTGATGGAACGGCGGGAATTCCTGCGACGCTTGGGATGGGGGCTGGCCGGGGGCTGGGCCGCCAGCCGGGGGGTCTGGCCGGAGGTGGCCGCGGCTGCGTCTGCGCCAACCCGGCTCGCCCTCCTGGGTGATGCGCATTTACGGGACGGCCAGGCGTCCCGCGCCGAGGCCCGGGCCCTGGCCCGGGCGGTGGCCGAGATTCGCGCCCTGAAACCGGCTCCGGAGCTGGTGCTCTTCGCCGGGGACCTGGCCCATGACGGCAATCCCCGGGCCCTGGCCTTGGGCCGGGAGATTCTCGCCGGCCTGCCCGGGCCCCTGGCCGCGGTGCCAGGCGAAGGGGACGGCCGCGGCCAAGCTGATGCCGCCTGGCGCCGACTCTTCGGCGAACCCCGGTTTTCTAAGGCATATGACGGTTTTCATCTCCTGGGGGTTCACACTTCTCTAATTCCTGCGCCCCAGGGACAGGTCTTTGCCCTAGGCCGGGAACAACGCCGGCAACTCGCCCGGGAGGTGGCCCGCCTGGACCCGGATAAACCCTTGATCGTCTTATCCCATGCCCCCCTGGGAGAGATTTTCCGGCCCTGGCAGCAGTGGACCCAGGACGGTCCGGAGGTGCTGCGCCTTTTGTCCCCTTTTTCCCAGGTTTATTACTTCCACGGGCACGTGCACGGAGCAGCCGACAACTTTCAGCTTTCAGCTTTCAGCTATGATTTAAGGCAGCCTGATAACTCCTTGCCCACCGAAAACCGAAAACCGAAAACCGAAAACTTTCCTTTACCCGCCACGGCCTGGCCCCTGCCCTCCCCTCTCCAGGGCACACCGGCCGCGCCGCGCCCCGGCCTAGGGCCTCAGGGCTGCGGCTGGGGGCTGGTAACCCTGGGGGGTAAATCCTTTTCTTATCAACCCCAGGTGTGGACGGCATAAGAAATCTCACCCCCAGACACTAAAGAGTACGACAAAAATTAAGACGGCCAGGGCCTTTATGATGCCGCATCATGTCCTGAAAAGTTCCTCAAGCGGTGGCACAGGCTTTCCAGCTTGTGCGGATTACAGGGGCGGGCGAGACGCCCGCCCTTGTCTTTTCATGCTTTAAGGGGGGCCAACGGACCATGAGGAACTGCCAGAATAAAAAAAGCAAGGATTTCCCTTGCCTCGTCCGGGTCCGGATTGCGCCGCCACCCGTCAGGTTGCCGGGGCCAGGGCCGGCCGTTCAAGACTATTGCGTCTGCCGGCATGACCGAGTCTGTTAATCTTGCGGCTCACTTTCGAAGATACGATCCAGTACCCCGGCGCAGTAGGTTTCCCAATTCTCCCATTGCACTTCTTCCACCAGCCCCATCTCGAACAGCTCCCGGGACTCGCGATTGGCAATGGGATCAACCCCGCCGCCGGTCATCTGATACATCCGCACCATCTCCCGCTGTGCGGCCCGATAGATGGACTTCTTGGTGAGCCTGAAATCGACCAAGTCTCCCACTTTTCAGCTCCCATGAAAAGGACCACCTGCTTCTTTGACTGTGCAACCTTTGCCGCCTCCCTTCCAGTTCTCAGCTTTATAATCTGCATCGGCATCCCTGCCATTTTTCTTGGCCCCCAGCATCAGGCATTTTTCATCTTTTAAAATAAATTTTAAGCAATGAGCATCTCCCTGTCAAGGATAACCTACTAATTTATTTAGTATTATTTGTGAAGCAAACCACAAGCGCGCGGGCTAACTTAATAAAATTATCACAAAGTATATGTGCACAAGTGATAACCCCAAGAGGGCGGGAAGAGAGAATCCACTTGATTGCTACAGGAAATCAACCGCTCAGGAGGGTTGGATCGCCAAAGGGGTTGTTATACCAAGTTCGGTTTCTGCTGCAACAAAATTAACTTATAATTTATTGATAATTTGATATCTTTCTACCGAAAACCGAAAACTGAAAACCGAAAACGGTATTATTCGGCCAGGGGCTCGGCCGCCAGGCTCCGCCCGTCATCCTCCGGACCAGCCGCCTGCCACCGCTTCCCCCAAAGTTCCATCACTTTCTCTTCCAACCGGGCGATGAGGGGAGGCAGGGTCTTCTCATCCACCGCAGCCACCGCCACCCCCTGATTGATCCGGCACTGGAGCCGGACCAGTTGCGGGTTCACCAGGTCTTTTTTGTTGAAGACCTTCAAGACCGGTTTATCCTGGAGATTAAGCGACGACAAAATATCCTCCACCGCGGCCATCTGTTCGGCGAAGCGGGGATTGCTCAGATCAATGACGTGGATGAGGAGGTCCGCGTCCTCCAGTTCCTCCAGGGTGGCCTTGAAGGCCTCCACCAGGTTTTTGGGGAGGTCCCGTATGAAGCCCACGGTATCGGTGATGATCACCTCACGTTCCCGGGGGAAGCGCAGGCGGCGGCTGGTGGGGTCCAGGGTGGCGAAGAGTTTGTCTTCCGCCGGCACCGCGGCGTGGGTCAGGGCGTTGAAGAGGGTGGATTTGCCGGCGTTGGTGTAGCCGATGATGGACAGTATCGGCAGGCCCTGGCGCCGCCGGGGCTGGCGGCGTTCCCGGCGCTCCCCGCGCACCTTGGCCAAATCCTGGTTCAGCCGGTGCAGGCGCTCCCGGGCGCGGCGGCGGTCGATCTCCAGCTTGGATTCCCCTGGCCCCCGGCCGCCGATGCCCCCCATGAGGCGGCTGAGCGCGTCCCCCTTCCCCACCAGCCGGGGCAGCAGGTATTTCACCTGGGCCATCTCCACCTGGAGCTTGCCTTCCCGGCTCCGGGCCCGCTGGGCGAAAATGTCCAGGATCAACTGGGTGCGGTCCACCACTTTGAGTTCGGTGAAATCCGTGATGGAGCGCACCTGGGAGGGACTCAGCTCCGCATCGAAGATCAGCAGGTCCGCGTTGAGTTGCAGGGCCTGGATGACCAACTCCGAGAGCTTGCCTTTACCCATGAGGAAACGGGGGTCCAGGCGGGGGCGGTGCTGGATGATGGTGGCGGCCACATCCAGGCCCGCGGTCCGGGCCAACTCCGCCAGTTCCGTCAGGGAATCTTCCGCGGCCGGGCGGCTTTTACCGCTGACCCCGATGAGAATGGCCCGTTCTCTGCCCCGGCCGTCGCCGTCCCGGCCCACCCGGGCCAGTTCCTCTTCCAGGGAGGCCACCAGCGCGGCGAAGTCCACCTGGAGCTGGTTCACGTGACCAGCCTCCAGGATGGCCCAGTTGCGGCCATTTTCGGGCTGAGGCAACAGGTGGGCCGCCTGGATGGCCCCCGGGCCGCCATCGGGGGCCACCAGCAAGGCGGCCACCGCGTCCAGGCGCAGCAGGGCCAGGTCCATCAGATCATCATGGGTTAAAGAGGGGTTGTCCAGATGGGTATGGATCAGGCGCAGGCCCTTGAGGCGGCCCTTAACGCCCCGCTCCCGCCTTAAGGAGGGGAGCAGCAGGCCCTTGGCGTCGCCGACGATGACCTGGGCCACTTGGCCGGCCCGGTCCACCAGCACCCCCACCTGGCGGTTGAGGTCGTGGGAGATCTGGGCCATTTGCCGGGCCAACTCCGGGGTGAGCAAATCTTGAGGGGGCACCTTGCGGCGGTAGAGCCGCTCCAGTTGCCGGTACTGCTGGGCCTTGAGGCCCGTGAGATTCCCCAGGGGACGGTGGATCTTGCTTACCTCTTCTTCGCTCTGCGAGTAAAAATTAGACTGCTTACTATAATTTTACCATATACGAATAATTTTCAAATCCTGAAGATATATAAACACCTGGTAGAAATCTACCAGGCTGGGATCTTCTTGCTTAAGCCCCGGGACCTGTTTCACCGTGAAGCTACCTTCTCCTGACCCGATACCAGGGAAAACAGTGCCTGCCCCTCTTCCTGTCTCCTGGCGCTCCGCTAACCTGGCAACTTGGGGCTCAGTCTTCGTGGGCCAGGTCAGCGGCTCACCCCCGCAGAGCCCAATTTCCCTCGCTTCTAAGCAAAATCGGGAATTTTTTTTATATAAATTATGGGTACACCGATATGTTAGTTAACGATATTTTTAACTTTCCCCAGGAAGCAGGGCATTACCAGCGGCTTCGGCTTCCCGGGTGAAAAGGGAAGTTGTAAAGTCAAGATGTGGGGCAGGCTGCTCTGGAGTGCGGCAAGGTGAACCGAGGTAAAATATTTTTCCCCTTAAATCCTGGTAAATTAAGATTCGGGGAAGAAATTAATTTCAATATCTACGTAAAATCCGATCACACCGGATCAGGTCAGCCAGAGTACTCCCTTTTTTGCCGTCGAGGTGAAATCTTTAATCCGGGCCATTTTTCGAAAATCAAATTTGATTACACCCAATGTGTCTACTATCACCGCCGCGATCAAGATAATGTCGAATATTATCTTAATCCTGATTTAACGCTCGTCCTTAACGCACAGTTCCTCAGACCGAAGAAAAGGTTGGGTCCGACTTTGATAAATAATAAAGAAGTTTATCTTCCCTTGCCTATCAAAAATGTGCAACCAGAAGCAGAAGTTAATTTCGATGTCTTTAATAAAAGCAAATGTATTAAAAAGAGGGATTACACTTATGATATCTTTATTCCCCAGGGAAATATCTGTCAGCCGGCATTAATCGACGATCTTCATCAGAAAGGCATTAACTATGTATATTTTCGTGAGCAAGACGGGGGTGAAGTACTTAAGTACCTTTATCATAATCTTAATCTGTTATTAAAAGATAATGAAAGGCCCCCCAGCAAAAAAGCTGAAATGCTCTATGATACCGCTCTTATTTGGACGAGGCGGTTTTATTACGAGAAACATAGGCGCTCGCCGGAGGAAATGAAGACGGGTTTTAAGCTTATCCCTTGTTTCTTAAATATACTATCTCAGGATAAGCAGCATCGTCAATGGCTCCCGGGTCTGCGGCGGCATGGGGAAAAATTGCATGCTCACGCTTTAAATACCGCCATACTGGGAGCGGCCTTTACCAAGTATCTCGGCTGGCCGGATAATGAGGTAATTGAATTCACCCAAGGAGCCTTGCTGCACGACCTAGGTATGGTTGAAGTTCCGCAAAGACTATTAAATAAGCCGGGCCGGCTTTCCAAAGTTGAAATGGATTTAATAAAAAAACATCCTCAAGATAGCTGCCGTATTATCAAAGAAATATCTTCTCTCAGCTTAAATCCCATGGTCATGATATTTCAGCACCATGAATTCGGGGATGGTTCCGGGTATATGCAAGGCCTGAAGCTGGCCCAAATCAATCACTGGGCCCGGATTTTACGCATAATTGACAGTTATGAAGCAATGATCTCAAATCGCAGTTGGCGGGAAAAGTATGATGCCCTCGACGCCTTACAGGAAATCCGCAAAGATTGGTCGGATCGGGGCATTTTCGATACTAACTATTTGATAGAGTTTATAAAATTTCTCTCCGGGAAGTAATCAGAAAAAAGTTGGCTACGCCCCTTTCGCCTGGCCCTCACGCCGATATTTGGGCCAAACGCTGGAAATCAAAATCCTCTCGGTTAAGCTCCCCTTTTAAGGTCTTGAGGTTGACGCCCTGCTTCATGGCTTGTTGAATCTCGGCGCTGCCGTGGATATCCCCCAGGAGGATGGCGCCCACCAGCACATCGTCTTGGAGGACCAATTTGCGGTAAGTATTTTGGGCCTCATCTTTCCTCACCAGGGATTCCAGGGTCCCTTCCACGTCAATTTCGCCGGCGGAAAAGAGATCGATCCCCACCACCTTTAGGGTATTGGACATCACCGTGCCGGAATATTCAACCTCCTGACCGGCCATGGCCGCGCCCGCCACCTTGCCCTGCTCCCGGGCCGCGGGCCAGATGCCGTAAAACCTGCCCCGGTGTTCGATCAAGTCTCCGGCCGCATAGATGTCAGCCAGGCTCGTGTGCATGCGGTCATCCACTTTGACCCCTTTATCGATTTCCAGTCCCAGGGATTTGGCCAGGGTCAATTCCGGCCGGACGCCGGCCGAGATGAGGACCATATCGGCCTTTAAGCTTTCGCCTGCTTCCAACTCCACGTGCAAGCCTCCGGCGTCCCGCCTGATCTCTTTGGTGGCGGCCCCCAGATAAAAGGTAAATCCCATCCCCTCCATTTGCCGCTGGAGCATAGCCGCGCCGGGAACATCCATCTGCCGGGGCAACAGCCTGGGAAAAAACTCCACCACCGTGATGCGCCCCCCGGCCCTGCGCAAACCGTTGCCGGCCTCGAGCCCCAGGAGGCCGCCGCCGATGAGTACCACTTCCTTGGATTTTTGCACAAATTCCTTAATCTTTCGGGCATCCTCCAAGGTCCTGAGGGTAAAGACGCCCTCCGCGTCCGCGCCTTTGATGGGGGGGACAAAGGCATTGCCGCCGGTGGCCAGCAAGAGTTTATCGTAGCGGTAACGCTCCCCTTTTTCCGTGACCACCTCTTTCTGGGGCAGGTCAATTCCGGTAATCTTGGTGTCCAGATGGAGCTCAAGCCGGTTTTTTTCGTACCAATCGAGGCCGTGGATGATCAATTTGGGGACATCTTTTTCGCCGGCCACGAATTCCGGCAGAGCCGGAACATAATAAAAAGGGGAGCTTTCTTTGGAAAAAATAATGATCTTACCACTTTGGTCGTGTTTACGAATGCTGTCAGCCGCAGTATTGCCGGCCACTCCGTCGCCGATAATGATGTAGGTGGTCATGGTTATCTCCTAAAATCATGCCGCTGCTCCAGACTGAGGCAGCATGCGAATAGTCAAGGTAGATTCATTATTAAAAGATAGGCATTCCCGGAAGTGGCTCAAGGGTTGGAGAGCGGCAAAATGAAAACTGCCGCCAGATACTTACGAAATTATTTGGTCTAAACCAATATTTCCCGGGCCTGGCGCATGAGCGCGGCAATGGCTAAGCCCCGGGGGCAGGCCTGCTCCGCCGGGGAGTAATCCACTTCGGCCAACTGCTGCCTTACCGTCTCGGGGAGCTCGGCAAAGGCCAGCCTGGCCAGGTCCGGCTCCCCGTAATACTGGTGGTACATGAGGCAGCGCATGACCTCGTTCACCGGGATGGTTCCTCCCAGGGCCTCCTGGCAGATTCTGCCGCAGCCGGCACAGTAGTCGCCCCTGGTCTCATGGGCATATTGCTGGAAAGATTCCCACTCCTCCCGGGTAAGTTTCGTCTGGTCTAAGGCGGCAGCCACGTTGGCCGAAAAGATGGTCAAGTTGGGCATGAAAGAGCAAATGCTGGCGATCTGCTGGTTCTCCCAGACGATTTTGAGCTTGGCCTGCTTATCCGTAAAGCCCCGTTTCAGGAAGTGCCCGGCCATTTCCGCCTTGGCCTCGCTGGCGGCCTTCCTTCTCCCCGGTGTACCGGCCATGGACTTCATAGCCACCAAGCCGATGCCGGCCTCACTTGCAGCCTTGATGGCTTCCGGCATTTTGGGGTTATGCATCACCTGGAAGTTGTAGGAAAACATCACCACATCGATCCAGTCCCTCTTGGCCGCGGCCAGGAGGCAGTCCTCCATGTTGGTATGGGTGCTGAAGCCGAAAAACTTAATCTTGCCGGCCTGCTTCATCTCCTTCGCCCAGGCCTTGAAGGGGGTGGCCTCATCGATCCCGGTGAGGCCATGAATTAAGAACAGATCCAAATATGGCGTTTGCAACCTTTTCAGGCAGTTATTTAGGCGCTCTGTGAAGTCACCCCTTTTGGTATGGAGCTTGGTGGCCAGGAAGATCTCCTGGCGTGCCCCGGGATTGCGGGAGAAGAAGCGGCCTATCCCTGCCTCGCTCAGGCCGTGGCCGTAGGACTCGGCCGTATCCCAGTAGGTAACGCCCCATCTCCGTGCCTGCTTAAGAAGCAGTTGGTTATTGATGGTGTCATTAATGCCGCCAAAGCAAAGAATGGGCACCTCCACCCCGGTCTTGCCCAACCGGCGTTTCGGCACGGACTTGGCCTTCAAAACGCCGGGGGCTGGCGGTTCTGCGGCGGCCAGGGCTCCGGTTACTCCCCCTCCCATCACCGCCATGCCGGCGAGTCCGACAGTGGTTACAAACTCCCGGCGCGTCAGGCCGGCATCTTCAGTCTTGCGAGGCATGGCAGTCTCATCCTCTTAAATGTTCTGTTTGCGGCGACTTCAGCCCGGGCTGCTCCCAATTTCTACCTGGAGGCATTTTTACGGTAAGCATTCCGCTGCAAAAATCAATTCCCCCAGTTTTAGTTATCTGGGGTGGCAAAACGCAAACAATACCCCGCGGCTGATACCAAAGTTTATTCCAGGATTTTGATGATATTGAGCAGATGCCCCAGGATGTCCCGGAAACCGTTCAAAAGATCGATGTAAATGGACCAGGCGCCGGCCTGGCCGGGACTGTCCATCATCCGGCTTTCATGCTCCACTTCGTTACGCAGGCATTCATCCCTGAGCTTCTCGCCCTCGGTCAGGACGTAAGCCTTCAGGGAAGCATCATTAATCTGGAAGATATCCACCAGAGTGCGCATGAATCCCGTCAGGTGGGAAAACAGATCATTAAGGCAAAATAGATCTTTATCCGCCAGGATGGCCCCTTTGTTGCCCTTGCGGCGGATGGGCTCCGCCAGTCCGGCAATCCGGTGCGCCATCAATTCCACCTGGGAGGCAATCTCTTTCAGCTTCAGCAGATCGGGCTGGTCAGCTTCGGCAGCTTTCTCCAGGTCCGCGTCCAAATCCTCGAAAATCGGGTCCAGGTCCAGGGTAATATCTTCCAGTAGTTGAGCAATTTCCGCCAATTGCGCCTGGCTGTGCCGGTTGAAGGCGTGCCGGGCCGCTCCCAGCATGAGCCGCATATTTTCCACCGTGGGATCTAATTCCTGCAGCCGGCTAAGCCAGGTTTCTCTCTTTGATGCCTCTGCCATGGTGTTCCTTCTTGATTGGGAGAATTATCGTGGTCGCAGCCGTTTTCGGTCCGGGTTTTGCCGGAGCGTGCCTTTTATCATATCCCAAAGAGGCGGAAAAACCCCTAAAGTTTAAGGGGGGCTCCGGGAAAAAGGAGCGGCTGCCGCCCCAACCAGGTTACCCCCTCACTTCTTTCCTGACAGCCACTTCACCTGTTCCATCACCGCCGCGGCCTCTGCTTTCTTCCCCTCCTGTTCATAGGCCAGGGCCAGGTTGCGGTAAAAGCTGACATTGCCCGGGGTGAGCTTGATGGCCTCTTTAAAAAGCGGGATGGCTTCTTTAAACTTGCCCTGCCGGGCGTAAGCGATGGCCAGGTTATTATAAGCAGGGGGATATTTGGGGGCCAGGGCCAGGGTCTTCTTGTACATGGCGATGGCCTGATCGAGCTTGCCCCGGTTCACCAGGTCCATGCCCAGGTGGTGAAAGGCCATGTAATTGTTGGGGTTAATCTCGATGGCCCGGGTGAAGAGAGTCTGGGAGTTCCGCCAGTAGCCCGCCTGTCCCCAGGAAGCCAGGAGACAGGCGAGAAGCAAGGCGGCCGCGCTGGTTGACAACACGATAGTCCGGCGCCGCCAACCGGCGGTGGCCTCGGCTATCCCCCAGGCGGCGATGATGAACAGGCCGATAAACGGCACATAGGTATAGCGGTCGGCCATGGCCTGGCCGCCCACCTGGACCAGCCCGATCACCGGCACCAAGGTGCCCAGGTACCAGAGCCAGCCCACCGCCAGGTAAGGATGACGGCGGGAACCGTAAAGGAGAAAAATCGTCAGGACCAGGAGGACGAGGCCGGCCCCGGCCGCCTCCCACCAGGGCACCGGCGCCAGGGGGTAAAAAAAGATCATGGGAAAAGGCCAGAACAGCTTCACCAGATACTCGACATAGGCCACCAGGGCGTTAGCGATCCGGGGCACCAAGGGCCGGATGGCCATGGGCATCATCGCACCGCTGCCTTTCTGGGCCGCCAAGGTAATGAGACAGGAAATAATGGTCAGGGCGAAGAGGGGGATTTTTTCTTGAAGCAAATACCAGTAACCTCTTGGGGCCGGCCGCGGCCGGGGCTCGCCGGTCCCGGCGAAACCCGGGGCTGGACCAGGGCCGCCCGGCACCCGGCCCAGGGGCCAGTAGTCCAGGAGTAGGAGGACAAAAGGCAGGGTGACCACCATGGGTTTGGCCAGCAGCCCCAGGATAAAGGCCAGGACCACGGCCAGGTAGCGCCTGATTGAGGGCGCGGCCGCATAACCTGCATAAGCCCACAGGGCGGCCAGCCAAAAAAAGGTGCTCAGGAGGTCTTTTCTTTCCGAGACCCAGGCCACCGACTCCACGTGCAGGGGGTGCAGCGCGAACAGGGCGGCCACCAGGGCGCTGGGCCGCAGGGCCCCCGTCACCCGGGCCAGAAAGAGGAAGAGGAGGATGGTATTGGCCAGGTGCCAGGCCAGGTTGGTGAGATGGTGCCCCCCGGGCTGCATCCCGAAAATCTGGCAATCCAGCATGTGGGAGAGCCAGGTCAAGGGGTGCCAGTTGCTGGAGTGGACGGCGGTAAAGGCCCATTTCACCCCCGGCCAGGTGAGCCCGGCCCGGACCCTGGGGTTATGGGTGACATACATGTCGTCATCGAAGGTGAGGAAGTCGTGGTGGCTCACCTGGCTATAGACCGCCAGGGCCGCCCCCGCCAGGAGGAGGCAAAGCAGCAGGGGCAAACCTCCGGGAAGGCGTCGCAGCCAGTTCATGGCAAGGATGTTTCTCCCCATTCCGCTTCGAGAAAGATAAGCCTCACGCAAAGACGCAAAGGCGCAAAGTAAGGCGCAAGATATTCAGAAATGGAAGGTCCTTTCTTCCCACTAAAAAAGCTTTAAACACCAACAAATTAACCTAGGGTGGGCATTGCCCACCAGTTCCTTTGCTTTCAAAATTTACAGGTGGGTCAAAGGCTCAGGAACGACCGCTCTTAATAGCGTACCACTGCGCCTCTTTCAAGGCAAAGGGCCCTTCGGCCGGCGGCGGAAGGGCCCTGGAGGGGTTCAGGTACCCGGCTTGGCTTCAGAACTCCCAGCGTAGCCCCGCGGTCAGGCTATGGGCCGTATAAATGCCCCGCCCCACTTCCACGTTGTAATCAAGCTGGGCCCTGACGTTTTTTCTGATCCCCAAAGTGACGTTGGTCCCCAAGACGGCGTAGTCACGGCGGGGTTCCTCGGTCAGCCAGGTGAAAGTGCTGCCGCCCTGGCTGAGGCGGGCATCCAGGCCCCGGCTGTCATCGGCGAATTCGTGCTGGTAGGACGCATAGAACTGAGGCACCACCAGGGTGGCATTCCGTTTTATGGGCAAGGAAATTTTCGCTCCCACGCCGGTCTGTAGGGAGGCGGCGCTCTGGGAGTTTACTTGCAGATTCAAAGAATTAGCGCCGTCCTCCTTAAAGCCGTTCACCCAGATGCGGGAGTAGGCCAGGGAGGCAAAGGGTGTGACCACCAGGCGCCGCCACTTCAGGTCGTAACCCGCTTCCCCGTAGCCATTAAACTGATGCCCGGTGGGGGAACTCTTGGCGTGGCGGGAAACGCCGTCAAAGCTGATATTGCGGTTTAGGGTAAAGAGGTTGAGGCTGTAGCCCAAGGAACCGAAGGCATAAAAAGATTGGGGGAGATAGGCGGCATAGGCCGTGATCGGCCAGTTGTTGTTTTCTAGATATCCCCCGGAGCCGTGGAAGCTGGCTCCCAGGTGATTGTAACCGGTGGCCGCCCCCACCAGGAGGTCGTCCCGCACCCGGAAGTCGCCGCCCAGGGTGAAACCGGCCCCGGTGAAAGCATAGCCGGTCTGGTTGAGCGTGGACGCCTGGGAGCCCAGAAGCAGGTCCGGTAACAGATAAAAACCCCAGGGGGAAGCCGTAGTGCCTCCCTTGCTGCCGGTCAACAGCTGGGCCAGGCTGGAGCCGTTATAGGCCAGCATCAGCCCGGTGATTTCCGAAGCGCGACGTGTCGCGTTAATGGCTTTTGTGAGGTGGTTGCCAGCGACCGACTCCCGGGGCAGGTCCAGCATGGCCATTTCCAGGTTTCCCATCACGACGGACAG
>ENA-OSEO01002209-OSEO01002209.1-sediment-metagenome-genome-assembly--contig:-NODE-2209-length-28871-cov-3.642564_pt1 | contig 28871 bp, 26 predicted proteins | sample MGYA00237883_ERZ534232 | MGnify/ENA metagenome assembly ERZ534232 | reverse complement strand
GGCGGGAGGAGTCGGAGATTTCCGATCTCATTGAGAAGGTGGTAGATATCGCCAATGAGATTAAGGGGCTACGGCTGCGCTGGGGGAAGCGGGTGCTGCGGGAAGTGGCGCTGAAGGATTGCCTGGTTTACGGCATTTTGGCGGCCGGTTTGGTGGGGGTGTTGGGGGAGTTGTCGCTGGAAGCGATTAAGAAGGAAGAATAGAAAAGAGTTGAGAGTTAAGGGTTGAGGGTTGAGAGGGAAAAATCACCCCCACCCTGACCCTCCCCCGTCAAGGGGGAGGGAACACAAAGGTGTTTCCGGATGCACTCGAGTTAGGCGGGGAGCGGACCGGTCGCACCCCTTTTATGGAAAAAATGCTTGACATCGGAAGGGTCTTGTTGGTAGACAGTTTTGTAATTTTGTAATATGGTCTTACCACACAAAAGATCGCAGCAATCCATCATTTCGAAACGGAGGCGGTATGGCGAAATTTTTTGAGTATCAGGGAAAGGCCCTTTTCAAAAAAGCCGGCATCCCCATTCCCAAGGGGGAAGCGGCCCGGACCCCTGAGCAAGCCCGGGCGGTCGCCGAAAAGATCGGCTGCCCGGTGGTGGTCAAGGCCCAGGTATGGGCCGGGGGAAGGGGGAAATCCGGCGCGGTGAAGTTCGCCGACACCCCGGCCGAGGCCGCAACGGCGGCGGCCGGCATCCTGGGGATGGAACTCAAGGGCCTGGTGGTCAAAGAGGTGCTGGTTGAAGAAAAACTCGATATCCAACAGGAATTCTACGCCGGGATCATCATCAATTCGGCGAAAAATGTCCGCGGACCGGTCTTGATGTTCAGTCCTGCGGGGGGTATGGAAATCGAATCCGTTGCCGCGGACAAGATCGCCATACGGAACGTGGATATTCTTCGCGGTCTTCGGCCCTATGACACCCTCAACGTGGTCCGATCCATGGGGATCACGGGGGATGCGCTTCGGCAGCTGGCCGATATCGTCTACAAACTCTACGGCATCTTCCGGCAGTATGACTGCCGGACGGTGGAGATCAATCCCCTGGTCATGACCAAAGCCGGCAAGGCCGTCGCCGCGGACTGCCGTTTCCAGGTGGATGATCAGGCCATCTTCAGGCACCCGGAACTGGGGGTGAAGATCGGCCGCGAGTTCGTCAAGGAGCCCACCGAATTCGACCTGATCGCCTGGAAGTTTGAAGAAGCCGACTTTCGCGGCACCAGCTACTGCGCGGAGATGGCTTCCCCCGAGGAGCTGAAAAAAGGCGGATACGTGGGCTACCACGGCATCGGCGGCGGAGCGGCGATCATGGGCGTCGACGCCCTGAACAAAGTGGATCTGAAAGTGGCCGACTATGCGGATACCAGCGGAAACCCGACGGCATCCAAGGTCTATCGGGTGGTCAAGCTGATCATGGCCCAGCCCGGGATCGAGGGGTATTTTCTTGCCGGCTTCATGATGGCCAATCAGGAGCAATGGCATCATGCCCACGGCATCGTCAAGGCGCTGCGGGAGGAGCTGCCCAAGCGGCCCGGTTTCCCTGTGGTCCTGTTGCTCTGTGGAAACAAGGAAAAAGAATCCCAGCAGATCCTCAAAGAGGGTCTGGCCGGGCTTCCGGCGCGGATTGAAATCTACGACCGGGAGCACGTTTACGATGCGAAATTCCTCGCCACCCGTTTCCGCAAATTGGTGGATGAGTACAGGGCCGAACAGGGTAAATAGGGAGGAGCACGCCATGGAATTTTCGGAAAGGACCATCAGGATCATCATCGATGATGAAAAGTGCAAAGGGTGCACGACGCATGCCTGTGTCGAGGCCTGTAGAACCTACAGCCGGGGAATACTCGTTCTGAAAGAAGACGGAATGCCCGGGGTGGTGGATGCACCGGATGAACTGGCGCGCAAAGGCACCGAGTGCCTTGCCTGTGAATACGAATGCTGGTTCAGGGGCAACGGGGCCATCACCATCGAGGCGCCCATCCAAGGCCTTGACGACTATCGAAAAAAGCACGGAACAGCGTAACGGGGGGCGAATATGTCGATACTCATAGATGAAAAAACAACGGTCATTGTCCAGGGGATCACCGGCAGGGAAGGTTCCCTGCGGACACAGTTCATGAAAGAATACGGAACCCGGGTCGTTGCCGGGGTCACCCCCGGACGCGGGGGCCAGCAGGTTCACGGCATCCCGGTCTACGACACGGTGCAGCAGGCCGTTGAAGAACACGGCCCGGTGGACGCCAGCGTGGCGTTTATCCCCGGACCGCTGCTCAAGTGGGCGGTGTTCGAGGCCATCGACGCGGGCATCAAGTTCATCGTTCCGCCCGTCGAGCGGGTTCCGGTGCACGATATCATGGAAATGGTGGCGGTGGCCAGAAATGAAAACGTCCGGCTGCTGGGCCCCGGAAGCCTCGGCATCATCAGCCCGGGCAAGGCGGTCATGGGCTGGCTCGGGGGAAACGCCGACTGGGCCGGCATGCTGTTCAGCCCCGGTCCCTGCGGGGTGATCTCCCGCAGCGGCGGGCAGTCCGGAACGGTTCCATGGGTGCTCAAGGTGGCCGGGCTGGGCATCAGCACCGCGCTGCACATCGGCACCGAACCGGTGCTGGGTCAATCCATGAGCGATGTTCTGGAACTTTTTGAAAAAGACGAGCAGACCCGAGGGGTGGCCGTCTTTGGTGAGATCGGCGGAACCCTCGAAGAAGAAGCGGCCGAATCGGTGGCTTCCGGCGCGTTTACCAAACCGCTGGTCGTGTTTATCGCCGGTGCCTGGGCCCCCGAGGGCATGCGGTTTTCACACGCCAGCAGCATCGTGGAGAGGGGAAAGGGGTCGGCAAAGAGCAAAATCCAAGCATTGACCAAAGCCGGTGCCCATGTGGTGGACAGCCCGGAAGAAATCGCCCCGGTGATCAAAAAACTCATGAACGCATAATCCAAACAAAGGAGGACAATACCCATGCCTGTAATGCGATCCGTCATGTATGTACCCAGCAACAACGAAAAGATGGTCAGCAAGGCACCGACCATCGCCTGCGACGTGTTGACCCTGGATCTGGAAGACTCGGTCCCCCCTGCGGAAAAACCCAAGGGGCGGGAAAAGATCCAAGAGTATCTGAAAACCGGCCGGAAAGAACAAATCTCCCCGAATCTCTATGTGCGGATCAACAACTGGGAGACCCGGATGACCAACGACGACCTGGAGGCGATCGTCCATCCGGGCCTAAACGGCGTCTGCCTGGCCAAGTGCGGCGAACCGGACAACGTCAAGCGGCTCGCCTGGAAACTCGAAGAGCTCGAAGAGCGCCGGGGGATGAAAGTGGGCAGCGTGGGTATCCAGCTGTTGATCGAAACCGCCAAGGGCGTGATGAATGCCTATCCGTCCGCAACCGCCAGCAAGCGGGTCAACTCGCTGATCTTCGGTGCGGTGGACTACACCAAAGACATGCGCGTTACGCTGACCTCCGAAGGCTGGGAGCAGCTCTATGCCCGGTTTCACACCGCGGTTGCCGCCAGAGCCGCGGGCTGTATCGCCATCGACTGCCCCTTTGTGGCCTTCCAGGATGTGGAGGCCTTCGAGAAGAGCACCCGGGAAGGCCGCCAGATGGGATATGAGGGCCGGATGCTGATCCACCCCAACCAGATCGAACCTTCCCACACCATCTACACCCCGTCTTCCCAGGAAGTCGAATGGGCAGAAGGGGTAAAGAAAGTATTCGAAGAAGAAGGAATCGCCAAAGGGGCGGCGGCGGTGAGCTACAAGGGAAAGATGGTCGACACCCCGGTCTATGAAAACGCGCTGACCATTCTTCGAACCATGAAAGAGATCAAAGCGGCGGAAGCCAAAATCAAGAAATAGTCCAAACCGAAGCTGCCGGCCCATTGCACGGCATCGTCCGAAATCCCCGAACGGAGCAGACCGGGCGGCGCCCTTAGGACGCGGGTGCCGCCCGGCACACCAAACCCGGGGGTTTTTAAGTTTCCTGCTTCTCTGCCGTGTGTGCAAGGCACGCGAAGTGAACTCAAGCGGGGGGGCATCGATCCGGCCGCAAATTCACTTCGGGTGCCTTGGGGCCACGCTCAACCCCGGAGGCGCCCATAACACCGACGGCATGCCGCCGGGAAAACCCCCCAGGGAGGACACCATGGATACACAACACCTCATCGAGCGCCTGCAGCAGATCGTCGGCGCAGACAACGTCCTGTCATCGGACATGGATCTGGAACTCTACAGTTACGATTCCTCTTTGGAAAGGGCGCGCCCCGATGTGGTGGTCCTTCCCGGTTCCACCGAGGAGGTCTCAAAGATCATGGCGCTGGCCCACACGGAAAAAATCCCCATCCTGGGAAGAGGCTCCGGTACCAATCTGACCGGCGGGACCATCCCCATCCGGGGGGGCATCGTGGTCCACTTCTCCCGCATGAATCGGATTCTCGAGGTGGATTTCGCCAATCGAACCGTGACCGTCGAACCGGGGATCATCACCCTGGATCTTCAAAACCAAATGGCAAAGCACGGGTTTGTCTACGCCCCGGACCCGGCCAGCCAGAAGGTGTCCACCATCGGGGGCAACTTCGGTGAAAACTCCGGGGGTCCCCACTGCCTGAAATACGGTACCACCACCAACCACATCCTGGGGGCAGAGGTGGTGCTCAACGATGGAACCGTCATCCGGACCGGCGGAAAATCCCAGGACAATCCCGGATACGATCTGACCGGTCTGCTGGTGGGCAGCGAGGGTACGCTGGGATTGGCCACCAAAATCATCCTCAGGCTGCTCAAGGCGCCGGAGGCCTACAAGACCATGATGGCCATATTTGAGACCATCGAAGACGGCGCCAACACGGTTTCCGAAATCATCGCGGAGGGGATCATCCCCGCCACCCTGGAAATGATGGACAACATCGTCATGAAGGCGGTGGAGAAAACCATCAAGGTCGGATATCCGCTGGATGCCGCCTGCGTGCTCATCATCGAACTGGACGGTATGCCCGACGGCATGGACGAGAAGGCCGAACTGATCATGCAGATCTGCCGCCGGAACAACGTACGGGAAGTCAAAGTCGCCAAGGACGAGGCCGAAAGGGCCGTGTTATGGGCAGGCCGAAAAGGGGCGTTCGGGTCGGTCGGGCAGGTCCGGCCCAGTTATCTGTGCTGCGACGGCACGGTGCCCCGAACCCGGCTGCCCGAGGTGCTCGCCAAAGTCATCCAAGCCGGGAAAAAATACAACCTTCCCATCGGAAACGTCTTTCATGCCGGAGACGGCAACCTGCACCCGCTGATCATGTTCGATGATCGCAACCCCGATGAACTGCACCGGGTCCACCAACTCAGCACCGAGATTCTCAACATCTGTGTGGATGCCGGGGGAACCATCAGCGGCGAACACGGGGTCGGCCTGGAAAAGCTCCAGGAAACCCACTTGATTTTCAACGAAGCGGACCTGGCCTACGAACGGAAGATAAAACGGGCGTTCGATCCGGAGGGCCTGTTGAATCCGGGGAAAATGATTCCCGAAACGGCCGGGCCTGCACGCTGATGCGTTCGGCGACCGTTCAACCCTCAAGGCGCAAGGACGCAGACCGTGGCGATCTGTCTTAAAACGCCATCCCAAGGAGAGTTTACATGGTAGACAACGCGCAGCTGATCGAAGACCTTTCCGGGATTGTCGGCCAGGGGTCGGTGGTATCCGGCGAAAATGATATCGCCGCTTTTGCCGTGGACGGGAAGATCCCCCGGGCGGTGGCATACCCCAAGAACACCCCCCAGGTGTCCGGGATACTCAGATACGCCAACGAAAAGAACCTGGGGGTCGTACCGTGGGGAAGCGGTTCGAAAATCTGCATGGGCAATCCGCCCGCACGGCTGGATCTGGTGGTCTGCACCCGACGCATGAACCACATGAAAGACGTGGATGTCGCCAACCTGACCGTCACGGTGGAAGCCGGGGTCAAATTTCTGGACATCCAGGCGCGGGTGGCCACCGAAGAGGATCGATGCTACCTGCCCATCGAGGAGCTGACCCGGCAGGCCGATGAGATGATCTGTTCGGACCGATCCCACAGCGGCTGTTTCCTTCCCATCGATGCGCCCTACAGCTGCAGCGCCACCATCGGTGGGGTCATCGCCGGAAACTCCAGCGGCCCGCGAAGACTCCTCTACACCCTGCCCCGGGACCTTATCCTGGGAATCCGCTTTGTAGCCCCGACCGGTGAGATCATCGGTTCCGGCGGGAAAACCGTCAAGAATGTCTCGGGCTACGACATCTCCAAACTGATGGTCGGCTCGGCGGGCTCCCTGGGCATCCTGTGCGAGATGACCCTTCGGCTGCTTCCGCTGCCCGAAACCATGGAGACGCTGCTTTTCTCCTTTGGCGCATTTTCCGAGGCATCGGCGTTTGCCGAGGGCATCTTGAATACGCGTCTGCTTCCCGCTGCCGTTGAAGTGATCAACGCCGGTGCATTCGAGTATCTGGGCATCGATCCGGCTACCGGGTTCTTTCCCGGGGCCTATGTCGTCGCCGTTGCGCTGGAGACCTTCACCGCCCCGGCCCAACGGATGCGAAACGAATTGAAAGCCAGGGCGCGATCCTCCGGGATCCCCGATCCGGCCGTTTTCGGGGAAGATGCCCACCGGTTGTTCTGGCTGGGGGTCAGCGACTTGAATCCGGCAGCGGCCCAAGCGCACCCCCGGATGCTGACCCTCCAGATGAACTACCCGATTTCCCGGTGGATCGATACGGTAAAATTCGCCGTCGACACCCTGACCGCCGCGGGCATCGCGCATACCCTGCTGGTCCATGCGGGCAGCGGTGTGTGCGGGATCAACCTGCTCACCGGGGCAGAGGAAAAAACGGCCGCATCGGTTCAAAAACTTCTCGACCGGTGCCGTGAATTTCAGGGGAACCTTGTCGTACACCGGGCACCCGCGGAACTGAAACCCGCTCTGCCGGTCTGGGGTTCGCCCGGGTCGGATTTTCCGGTCATGAAACGGATCAAGCAGATGCTGGATCCCAAAGGCATCATGAGCCCCGGACGGTACGTGGGGGGACTATAGCATCCAATGGAGAAAAGTAAGAGGAAAAACCAATGAACATCACCCAACTCAAGCGATTGTCCTACGATGAGGTGGCCAAGTGCAACAAGTGCGGATTCTGCCTGCCCAGCTGCCCCGTGTATCTGGTTGAAAAAAAAGAGTCTGCGGCCCCCCGGGGAAGAAACGCGATCACCCGGGCGGTCATCGAAGGCCGTTTGGAGCTGAGCCCGGAAACGGAAAAATCCATCTTTTCCTGCTTGGGGTGCGGCGCCTGCCGGCAGGTCTGCCTGTCTGCGGTGGAAACCAAAGATCTGATCTTCCGCGATCGTGAATGCCAGGTTCACGAAGGGATCTATCCGAAAATCGCCGATCGCGTGGCGGCCTTCATCCAGCAGGAACACAACATTTCCGACGACGACAACGCCGAGCGGGGGGAATGGCGGGAGATGATCAAGGGCCTGCCCGAAGGCGCATTTGAAAAGGAATCGGCCGAAGTGATCTTTTTCGTCGGCTGTGTGGCCTCCTTCTTCCCCATGGCCCAGCAGATCCCGGCAAACATGGCCAGAATCCTGCAAAAGGCCGGGGTGGATTTCACCATTCTCGGCGGAGAGGAATGGTGTTGCGGCTTTCCGCTGATCGGTGCCGGCATGCCCGATAAAATGGAAAGCCTCAGGGTGCATAACCTTGAAAAGGTCAAGAAAGTCGGGGCAAAATCGGTTGTCTTCACCTGCCCCTCCTGCTTCCATACCTGGAAGCACCTTTACGAACCCGAAGGGGTCCAGCTCTACCATTCCACCCAGTTTATCGACCGGCTCATCCGGGAAGAGCGGATCCGGTTCACCAAACCCTTGAACACCACCGTAACCTACCACGATCCGTGCGACCTGGGGCGCAACACCGGCGTCTTTGAAGAACCCAGGAATGTGATTCGGGCCATTCCGGGGGTCAAACTGGTGGAACTGCCCAACAATCGACAGCTGTCCCGCTGCTGCGGGGGGGGCGGCAATGTGGAGATGGTCAACCCGGAGCTTTCCGCAAAGGTCGCCCAGATGAAAGTGGATGAGATCCTCTCCACCGGCGCCGACATGGCGGTTTCGGCCTGCCAGCAGTGCCTGCGCACCATTGCCACCCGGTCCCGCAGGCAGAAGATCGATCTTACGGTCAAAGACATCACCGACCTGGTCTGCGATGCCATTGGGCTTTGAAATTTCAAATTTGAAATTTGAAATTTCAGAGCCCCTGCATCGGAATCGCGTAGGGCCCCTCTTCCACAAACGCCATGGTCGGCTTTTTTCCGGTAAACCTCGGATGGTTCACCGCATAGATTACCGCATTCTGCAGCATCACGGCGGCTTTTTCCTTTTCCGAAGCAAAGCCCTGCCGGCTGTCGATAAAGTCCCAGCCGCTCACCCCGGGGATGATCTTGAAATCGACTTCCGGAATCTGGGTGCAACAGTAGATCAAGCCTTCTTGCCCCACCTTGCGGATCGGTTTACCCCACATTTCCGGTTCCCACTGGTCTTTGGTAAACTTCCAGTCCGGGTGCCTGAGCATGGAAATATACCCGTCCGGCCCGAGAATCTTGGACAGGTGGAGCAGCGTCTGGTATTCCCGGGATCCGATCGGTTCCCCATCGACGTTGTTGGCAAACAGCACGATCACCCCGTTTTCCTTCACCGCAGGAATGGCCCCCACAGCGGACTTTACACTCTGGTAGTGATCCCTGCCCACGTACCCGGCATGGGTCAGCACGATATCGTAAGGCGCTCTGATGGGAACCCGGACATAGTGATTCATGGCCGCAAACGCCGCCATGTGGGCCTTGACCAGATCCCCCCCGAAAACACCGGTGATGCACAGGGTGTTGTCCAGGGTGGTGCTGATCATAAAATCCACCCCCACGGTTTGGGCCACCTCCAAAGCTTCCTCGTGGCACGGATTGCCCTCGATGACAAGATTGGTGGCGTTGGGGTGTTCGAGAAAATCGACCCCGTGGAATTTCTGAATGGTCTGGGTATTGACCAGCGCCGGGCAGACCGCCTTTCTGCCCCCGGAGATACCGGTCATAAAATGGCTTTCGACCAGACCGGTGATGATCTTGACGTCCGCTTCAAAAAAGATGGTATTCAGATATACATCGGTGTTTCGGGTGGTTCGCGCGGCCAGTACCATGGAAGACATGTCTTCACAGTCGTGGTCGACGATACGATACCGCTCCACGATTTCCGGACCGTACATCGTGAGCCGCTCCTGGGCCGTGCTGGGGCGGTGCATGCCGTTGCCGATGACGATGACGATATTTTCCCGTTTTACCCCTGCGCCTTCGATGATTTCGGTCAAGGGCAACAGGATCCCGTTTTCTCCCTTATAGGGAACGGGTCGCGTGATGTCCGATACGGTGATACACACCGTAACGGCGTCGGCCGGTTTTGCCTTGGATCGGATGATCTCGGGCAGCGTGGGCGACCCGATGGGTTCGTTGAGGGCACTGAGGATCTGATCCTTAGAACTGGCCAGACAGGGCATCTTGTTCATCTGCAGAACGTCACAGTCGGGTGGGACCCGGATATCCAGGAAATCCTCCCCGTATTCCACCCGGACCCTTTTCCAGTCATCTGTCCGGGCGTTTCGAATCCTCCCGGAAACCGTCTCCTTCATCGCAAGCCTCCCGTTTTTCTCTCCCCGAATCGGAAATAATTTCCCTCTGCCTTGTCCGAACACGCCGTGCAATTTTTCTATGAATAGACTTTTTCCCTTGCGATTTCAATGGAAAATAGTATATAAAATAGTCTTTTTTGACCCGATTCTCCGGGATATGGGAGGCCGAATCGGGTTTGCCGGCCGATGGCCGGCCGGAAAACGGTTTTGGGGTGGACAACACGATGAAAAAGGTGATGGTTCTTGTAACGGCGATTTTTTCCTGTCTCATCATCCGGTTCATCTGGGCCGATCCCGCGGCTGGATCGTGGCATATCGACACCCATAGATTCCAACGCTCGGTTCATGGAGAAATTTCCTGTATCGACTGCCATGAGGCGGTGGCGAACCAGAAGCTTCATCCGAACCCGGAAAATGTCGGCAAAGAACCATCCGAATTTTTCGATCCGGAACAGTGCCGCACCTGCCACGAGGAGGTGTTCGAAACCCTGCACGCAGGCACCCACGGCGCCCAGAAGGTTGAATCCCCGGACACGTTTGAATTCTGCATCCGCTGCCATGATCCGCACCATGAAACCCGCCCGGCAACCTACCTGATGCCCATCGAACCGCCCCCCCTTTCGGATGGGGACCGCCGGTGCATGATCTGCCATGCCGCCGCGGATGCCGACACCCCCCAAGGAAAGGAAAGCATCGTCCGGCTCTGCTTTCACTGCCACGGCCGAACCGGAGAACCGGCCCAGGAAATCACCCGAAACTATCTGCCGCTCATCGATCCCGCCGCCTACGACTCGGTCCCCCACGCGACCGTAGCCTGTACGACCTGTCATCTGAAGGCAGCCGGGTTTCCCCATGGCCGTCAACGTCTTGAGCGGTGCGAGGCCTGCCACCGGCCCCACGACGAGAAGGTCACCCATGCGGCCCACCTCGGAGTGGCCTGCGAAGCCTGCCATCTCGGGCAGGTTCAACCGGTTCGGGATCCCCGGATCCATCGGGTGGTCTGGAAGATCGAACGGAATCCGGATTCCGAATCCAAGATTCATCATATGGCGCAAACCGGATCCGATGCGGCCTGCCGCCGGTGCCATTTCGAGGGCAACGAGGTCGGAGCGGCCGCCATGATCCTTCCGGCCAAAAGCCTGTTGTGCATGCCCTGCCATGCGGCGACCTTTTCGGTGGACGACCCGACGACCATCGTATCCTTCGCCGTTTTTTGGGTTGGGATCGTGCTGATGTTTTCCTACTTTTTAACCGGTTCCGTTTCGGAATCCACCTATGCGGACGGGCTGCAAAAGCTCTTGTTCCTCCTGCGGTCCGCGTTGGGTACGGTTTTTTCCCGAAAGTCCATTCCGGTCGCAACAGCGCTGTTTTGGGATGTACTTCTCCAGAGGCGTCTTTACCGGCAATCGCCCAAGCGATGGGCGATTCACGCGCTGATCTACTTCCCCTTCGTGATTCGGTTTTTATGGGGATTGACCGGGCTGCTGGGCAGCCTGTGGATTCCATCCGAATCGCTGGTCTGGCGGATGCTGGACAAGAACCATCCGCTGACGGCCTTTCTGTTTGATCTGACCGGATTGATGCTTATGGTAGGTGTCGGTGCGGCCGTTGTCCGGGCCAAAGTCAGCTTGCCCCGCCCGGAGGGGATGCCGCACCAGGACCGCGTGGCATTGGGCCTTTTGGCCGGGGTTGTCCTGGTCGGATTTGTTCTGGAAGGCATGCGGATTGCCATGACCCAGGCACCAACGGGCGCAGGGTATGCGTTTATCGGCTATGTGATCGGGGAACTCTTTACAGCGGGGCCGGCGCTCAATACGGCCTACGGGTACATCTGGTATGCCCACGCCGTTCTGACCGGTGCATTTGTGGCGTACATCCCCTTCAGCCGGTTGAGCCACATCATACTGGCGCCCATCGTTCTGGGCATGCGGGCCGCGGACGAGACGGCGGCTCACCCGTCGGCATCCGATGATCGGGGGCAGGCATAGTGAACCGCAACGCCGGAGAGGCGCCCATGCATCTGGTTTCAACCGTTCGCCTCGTCCAAGGGCGCGCAGAGGTCCGGGTCGGTGACCAACGGCTCGACGTCGCCAGACGGGATGTGAAACACCCCAACGGGCTATGCCCGGTGGAATTGATTGCCGGGGCGCTGGGCAGTTGAATCGTGCTCACCATGGCTGCGGTCGCAGACCACAAAGGGATACGGCTGGACACCGCCGAGGTCAGGCTCCGGTATCGGATCTCGGAAGGAAGCCCCTGGCGGACCGAATTTCACAGCGAGATCGAACTTGGACCGCATCTGACGGATCGGGAACACAAGATACTGTTCAATTCCGCCCGGCTCTGCGAGGTGAACAAAATCTTGTCCGGCGAATTTGCCTTCACCTACCACGCGGTCGGCCGGGTGCATGGGAAGGGAATCCGCACCGGACGTCGCCCCGGTGACGGGTGATTCGTGTTTATTCAGAACTCACAACAGCGAGAAGCCTCTATGGAAGATCGAATCAAAAACGCCCTTATCGATATCGTCGGGCAAGCCAACTTCACGGATCGTTTGATCGATCGGGTATCCTATTCCTACGATGCCTCCGAGCACCATCATCGACCGGACTGCGGGGTCTGGGCGGATTCGGCCGAGCAGATTTCACACATCCTGCAGCTTGCCAACCGCTACAGGATTCCCGTCATCCCCCGGGGGGGCGGCACGGGTCTTACGGGAATGGCTGTGCCCCAGCGGGGGGGGATCGTCCTGGATCTGAACCACATGAACCGGATCCTCCGGATCAGCATCGAAGACCGGTTGGCGGTGGTTGAGCCGGGGGTCGTTTACGCGGACCTGGAAAAGGCGCTGGACAAACACGGCTTTTTCTTCCCGCCGGACCCTGCCAGCGGCAAGGTCTCCACCCTCGGGGGAAACGTCGCCACCAATGCCGGCGGGGTCAAGGGGGCAAAATACGGCACCACCCGCGACTACGTACTGGGGCTCCAGGTGGTGCTGCCCGACGGCCGGATCATGCGGACCGGATCCCGCACCATGAAAAGTGTGAGCGGATACGACCTGACAAAGCTGTTTGTGGGATCTGAAGGAACGCTGGGCATCATCACGGAAATCACGCTTAAAATCAATCCCCGGACAACCGCGGCGTCCACCGCCCTGGCCACCTTCCGAAATCTGGAAGACGCCGGGCGCGCCGTCAGCCAGATCATGCACAGCGGGATCATCCCCAGTGTCCTTGAAATTCTGGGTCGGGAGACCATCGTGGCCATCAACCAGAACACCGATCTGGACCTGCCGGTGGTCGACGCCATCCTGCTGGCCGAAACCGACGGCTACACCCGGGCAGAGACCGAATACCAGATGCAGCGGGTCATTTCGGTCTTCAAACAAAACAATGCCGAAGCCATCAAAACAGCGGACACCGCCGAGGAGGCCGCCGGGCTGTGGGAGGCCAGAAAAAGCGCCTACGGGGTGCTGGCCCGCATAAAGACCGGTTTCGTGCTCGAAGACGTGACGGTGCCCATGGCGAAAATCGCCGAAATGCTCAAAGGGATCAAGGCCATCTCGGAAAGACACGGGATCATGATCGCCACCTACGGTCATGCCGGGGACGGAAACCTTCACCCCCAGATCCTGTTCGACGCCTACGACCCGGAACAGGCCAAACGTCAGGAAGCGGCCAGTGCGGATCTGTTCAGACTGGCCATAGCGCTGGGCGGCACCCTGACGGGTGAGCACGGCATCGGTCTTCAAAAAGCCGCCTTCATGACCCTTGAGCACGACCCGGCCGCCATGGACGTGATGCGCTCCATCAAGAAAATGCTCGATCCGAACAACATCCTCAATCCCGGTAAAATGGCCTTGGAGAATTAGATGAAAATGGAAGCGAAATACGACTTTGAAAGAAAGTTTCGGGAGCAGGTCCTCAAGTGCTCGCGCTGCGGTTTCTGCCAGGCCCACTGCCCCGTCTTCGGTGCAACCCTCCGGCCCGCCTATAACGCCCGGGGAAAGATGCTGGTGCTCAAAGAGGTGATGGAGGGGAAAATCGAGCTCGACGACGAGCTGATCGAAACCCTGTTCCAGTGCACCACCTGCGCCAGCTGCTATAAAAACTGCCCCTCGGGGGTCAACGTTCCGGAGATCATCAAGCAGGTCCGAAAAGACATGGTCAACATCGGGTCCTGTCATCCGGCGTTCACGGGGATGCACGAGGTGCTCCAGAAACATCCCAACATCTATGGGGAAGATACCCCCGCGGATTTTGAACGGGAAAGAAACCGGCAGGCCGCGTATGTGTTTTTCATCGGATGCGTCGGCGCCTATCGGGAGGACGAATCCACGCTGGCCACCCTGGCGCTGCTGGATCGGCTGGATATCGACTACACCCTGATCGACGAGGTCTGCTGCAGCGGGGTGCTGGAAGATGTCGGGTTCCGGATCAACCCGTCGCTTGCGCAGAAAAATATCGATCTGATCCTGGCAACCGGCGCGAAAACACTCATGACCGGTTGTCCTTACTGCGCCCGGACGTTCACCAACAAGCCCCCCTATGATGCGCTCAAGGAAAAAGGGATTCGGGTGCTCCACATCTCCCAGGTGCTCAAGGATTTCGACTTCGGGGTCAAGACCGATAAAATCGTCACCTACCACGACCCCTGTGATTTGGGACGCCACTGCGGGATTTTTGAAGAGCCCCGGCAGACCATACGCAAAATCGCGCCCGGCTTCATCGAAATGCCCCACCATCACATGGATGCCCTCTGCTGCGGGGCCGGCGGCGGGGTGCGGGGCGCCTATGCGAAAAACTCCATCGCCATGGCCAGGCGGCGGTTGCAGGAGGCCGAAGCGGTCGGCGCCGAAGTGCTTCTGACCGAGTGCAACTCCTGTGTCCACAACCTGTCCAATGCCAAGCTGAGAAAGCAGAAAATCGAAATTTACACCACCACCCAGTTCATCAATCAACTGCTGAATCCACAATAAAGGAGGAACACATATGGAGATTCAAGGCTACACCCTGCCGGATGAATTGCACTATGAAGAAAACCATTTCTGGGTCAGGGAAGAAGGCGATGTCATGGTCATGGGAATGGATGATTTTGCCCAGCAGATGGCCGGCGAAATCGTCTATGTTCAACTCCCGGCCGAGGGGAAGAAACTGGAGCAGGGGAAACGGTTTGCCAAGATGGAATCCGGTAAATGGCTGGGCAAGGTCTATGCCCCCGTCAGTGGAGAGCTGGTGGCCGCCAACGAAAATCTCGAGACCAACCCCGAATTGATCAACCAGGATTGCTATGGCAAAGGGTGGATTTTCAAGATCAAGCCCGACGATAAGGGCGAATTGAACCATCTGATCCATGGTCCCGAGGCGATCAAAAAATGGATTTTGGCCGATATCGAAAAGTACAAACAGGAGGCGTAGCATGGCCAACAGGGATTACAGCGTCCGACAGCTCTTGGAGCTGGAAGCCTGCACCAATTGTCAGGTCTGTGCGGACGTGTGCCCGGCGGTTTCCGCATCCCAAAACGGTGAGCTTTCCGCGGTCTACCGGATGAGAGGGTTAAAAGAGATCCTCAAGAGCAGAACGGGGCTGCTGCGCAAGCTCTTCAAAAAGAAAGCGCTCACCGAGGGGGGCTGGGATCATCTGAGCGAGACGGTGTTTCGCTGCACCCTGTGCGGAAACTGCCAGGAAATCTGCCCGGTGGGCATTCACCTGAAGGACCTCTGGATTTCGCTTCGCCAGGACATGGTGCATTCCAATCATTACCCCAAAAAGGTCGACATGATCCGGAAAAACCTGGAAAGCAGCCACAACGTCTTTGACGAAGACAACACCGAGCGGGCCGATTGGGTGGAGGATATGGATGCCCCCCCCGATCACGGGTATGTCAAGCAGACCGCGGAGCTGGTTTACTTTACCGGATGCGTGGCGGCCTACTTCCCCCTGGCCCAGCAGATTCCCATTGCGCTGGCGGAAATCCTCGAAACCAGCGGCGTCGACTTCACGCTGCTGGGAGAAGACGAATGGTGCTGCGGCTTTCCGCTGCTCGGCGCAGGGTTGAAAGACATGTTCCAGCAGTTTGTGGATCACAACATCGCCGCGGTTCAAAAAAAGCAGGCCAAAGCGGTGATCTTCGCCTGTCCTTCCTGCTACCAGATGTGGCGCGAATATTACCCGAAAAAATTCAGCATCCACCATGCGACCCAGTACTTCATGGACCTGGTGCGGGCCGGACGGGTTCCCCTCAAGCCCCTGGACCTGACGGTCACCTATCACGATCCGTGCGATCTGGGCAGGGGCGCCAAGGTCTTTGATGAACCCCGTGAGGTCATCCGATCGATTCCGGGGGTCAAATTCGTGGAGCTGCCCCGCAATCGGGAAAATTGCCGGTGCTGCGGGGGTGGGGGCAATCTGGAAATGATCGACAGCACGCTTTCTTCGGACATCGCCAGGCAGAAAATCGAAGAGGTGCTCGGCACCGGAGCCCAGGCCGTGGTCACCGCCTGCCAGCAGTGCGTCCGGACCATGACCACCTACGTGAAACGAAACAAGATTCCGCTCCAGGTGCTCGACATCACCCAGCTGATCCACCGGGCACTGAAACGATAGGCATGCCGGGATATTCGGCGGGGGGAGTCCGCAGGCAGAATCGATGAACCTATACAATCTGGGAAGGGTTGCCTGGGAAGAATCCCAGCTCATTTACCATTCGCTGGCCCACATGGGTCGGGAAGGACTGTCGCTGGTCTCACCGGCCACCCCCTATGTCTGCATCGGGTATCATCAGGATGCCGCCCAGGAAGTGGACCTTGCGTATTGCCAAGACCACCGCATCCCGATATTCCGCAGAGAAGTCGGCGGGGGTGCGGTGTATCTGGATGGGGGCCAGCTGTTTTTCCACCTGATCCTGCGCCGGGAAAACCCGCTGATTCCCAAAAACAAGGCCGCCTTTTACCGGAAATTCATCCAGCCGGTGGTCAATGTCTACAATACCATCGGCATCCCCGCGGAATACAAACCCGTCAACGACGTGGTGACGGGGAAGCGGAAAATCTCGGGAACCGGGGTCGGAGAAATCGGTGAGTGCATCGTGTTTGTGGGAAACCTCATCGTCGATTTCGATTACGCATCGATGGCGCGCATCCTCAAGGTGCCGGACGAGAAATTTCGGGACAAGCTCTACAAAACCCTCACCGAAAACCTTACGACCATCCGGCGCGAACTGGGGGAGCGCCAAGCGGGCCGCTGGGACGACACCGCGCTCAACGCTCTGATGGCCGAAGAATTCCAGAAGGTGACCGGCCCCATGCAGCCGGGCATAAGGGATGAAGCCCTGTGTGAAAAAATGACCGCTCTGGCTGGCCGGCTGTTCTCGGATGCCTGGCTGTTTCGGAAAGGAAAACGGCGGCCGTCCGGAAGGGACGTCAAAATCCGGGCCGGGGCCGAACTGGTTCATCGGATCCACAAGGCCCAGGGGGGATTGATTCGAGCCGACTTCGAAGTGCTGGACGGCCGATACGGTGCGGTCCGCCTGTCGGGGGATTTTTTCTGTTTTCCGGAGTCGGGTATTTCAGACCTCGAAGCACGACTCACCGGCAAGGCGGTTTCGGACCTCGGTGCCCTGCTGGACTCATTTTACCGGGAGGGACGGATCGAAACCCCCGGCATCGGCACCCCGGATTGGCTCTCGGTGCTGTCCGTCAAAGGGGCGCGATGAAAACCTGGCGGTTGCTGGACACCCCCCCCATGACGGCGGCCCAGAACATGGCCCTGGACGACACGCTGCTCGAGCTGAAGGCAAGCGGCGGCTCACCCGACACCATCCGTTTTCTGCAGTTCAGTCCCCCCGCGGTCCTGGTCGGTTACCACCAGTCCGTTGCCGAAGAGGTGCGCTCGGTATTCTGCCGGGACAACGGCATCCACATCAACCGGCGGATCACCGGGGGCGGCGCCATCCTGTTCGATGAAAGCCAGATCGGATGGGAGATCATCTGTGACAAGTCTTTTTTCAACGTCGGCATCCCCACCCCGCGCGTGTTTCGAGAACTTTGCGAACCGGTGGTCACCGCGCTCGGTCAGCTGGGTCTGCACGCGGGGTTTCGGCCCCGAAACGACATCGAAATCGACGGGAGGAAAATTTCCGGAACCGGGGGGACCGAATCCGACGGGGCCTTTCTGTTCCAGGGCACCCTGCTGGTGGACTTCGATGTGCAGACCATGATCAAGGCGCTCAAGATCCCGGTGGAAAAGCTCAAGGCCAAGGAGATCGATTCCATCAAAGAGCGGGTGACCTGTTTGAACTGGGAGCTGGGGTGCACCCCGCCCCCGCCGATGGTCAAGGCCGCCATCCGGGCGGGATTCGAACGGCATTTCCACATCCGGCTGGAACCGGGGGAACTGACCCCGGCGGAAAAAACGCGCTTTGAAGACAGGCTTTCCTTTTTTCAGTCCCCGGCATGGATCGAGCAGGTCCAGGCCCCGGCGAATCGACAGGACGTCATCCAGGCCGCCTACAAGTCCGAAGCCGGGCTGATCCGCTGCACCCTGGTGGTCCATCTGCCCGCAAAACGGATCAAGGAGATCTACATTACCGGCGATTTTCTCTCCTTCCCCCCCCGGGCGCTCTATGACCTGGAATCGGCCCTGCGGGGAGCACGACTGGATCGGAAACGGCTTGCGGGAATTGTCGAGGAGTTTTTCGCCCAAGGGAAAATCATGATCCCGGGGATGGACGCCCGGGATTTCCTAAAGCCCCTGGATCAGGCGTTGGACAAGATCGCCGTCTCGGAATTCGGCATCCCCATCGCCCATTGCAACCGGATCTCGGTCACCAACGGATCGTTCCGCCAAATCCTCGAAAAAAGACCCACCGTGCTGCTGCTCCCCTACTGCTCCAAGCTGACCCGCTGCGATCTGCGTTTTGAGAAGGGCTGCCGGGCCTGCGGGGAATGTTCCATCGGACCGGCCTGGCGGATCGGTCTCGAGCGGCGGATGAAACCGGTGTGCATCGTCAGCTTCGAAGATCTCTGCCTGGAACTGGAAAAGATGCGCGCAGCGGGGGAACCCGCGTTTATCGGCTGTTGCTGCGAGCCCTTTTTTACCAAACATGTGGATGATTTCAAGGCGGCAGGGGTCCCGGGGATACTCCTGACGATCGACAATACCACCTGCTATGACCTGGACCAGGCAAAGGCGGCCTATGCCGGAAAATTCGAAAGCCAGACCCATATCAACATGGATCTGCTCCGGACCGTTATCGGGGCACTGGACCGGGCCGCTCCATGATGACCGAGCGCTGGGACATCCTGGTGGTCGGGGCGGGCCCCGCCGGAGCCTCCGCGGCGTTTGCGGCCGCAACCCGAGGGGTGCGGGTGGTGATGGCCGAGCAACGGAAAACGGTGGGGGTTCCGGTCCGGTGTGCGGAATATATTCCGGCACCGCTGGTGGGGATGGTGGAGCTCCCCTCGGACTGCGTGGTTCAGCGGGTGGAGGGGATGCGGACGATTCTTCCCGACGGCACAATCAAACCGATGCGGGCGCCGGGCTTCACCATCCGTCGGGATCGTTTCGACCAGTACCTGGCGGACGCCGCCCAGAAAGCCGGCGCCCGGCTGATGACGCAAACCCGCGTGGTCCAAAATAAACAAGACGGCGTGCTGGTGAAGGATGCCGCAGGAACCCCCCGGATTCTCGTGCCCAAGGTCATCATCGGGGCAGACGGCCCCCATACAACGGTGGGGAAATGGATCGGTTCGGTCAATCGAACCCTCATGCCCGCGGTGCAGTACCGGGTTGCGCTGACCCGGCCCATGGATATGACCGAAGTCTACTTCGACCCGGAGATTTACGGGGGGTACGGATGGCTCTTTCCCAAAGGCAAGGAGGCCAACGTCGGGCTGGGGATCCTTCCTAGCGCCACCCGGAAAGATTCGATTCGGAAACGGCTCGACCGGTTTGTCTTGCGGTTGAAGTCCGAAGGGAAAATCCAAGACTTTCCCCTGGCCGCTGCAGCCGGCTGGATACCGGTGGATCCCCCCCGGAGGGTCGTCCGGGGAAACATCGTGCTCGCCGGGGACGCCGCCGGCCATACCCACCCCATTACGGGGGCCGGGATCTTTCATGCCGTGGTGTGCGGGCGGATGGCCGGCAAATGGGCCGCCGAGGCGGTTCGATCCAACGATCCGGCCCGCCTGCAGGGGTATGAAGCGGAATGGCGGGATCTTCTGGAGGAAACGCTTCGACGGGCCTCTGCACGGCGGCGGCTTCTGGAGAAAAACTGGGGGCGGCTGGGCGAGATCCTGCCCCGCTGCTGGGTGGCATTCAAAGACTATTATGAACGCTCTGCATAACCGCCCGGATACGGCCCGGCATCCGTCGGAAAAGCGGATCACCTTCTATGTGCCGGGAATGTTCCGCTTGGACGGGGTGTGCGGCAAATACCCGGCGATTTCGATCACCGGCTCCCGCTGCGCGCTGAACTGCGACCACTGCAAGGGGAAAATCCTCGAATCGATGACCCCCGCAACCTCTCCCCGGCGGCTGGTCGACATCTGCCTGGCCATGGCGGATAAAGGCAATACAGGGGTTTTGATCAGTGGCGGGTGCGACCGGGACGGCCGGCTCCCCTGGCCGGAGTTTGCCCCCGCCATTTCTGAAATCAAGGCAAGGACCCGGCTCTTTGTCTCGGTTCACAGCGGGCTGGTGGGTCTTGACACCGCATGCCGTCTCAAGGGGGCCGGGGTGGACCAAGCGCTGATCGACGTGATCGGGGATGACCAGACCTTCCGGGACGTCTACCATGTCCCCTTCGGGGTATCCCGCATCGAAGGATCGCTGGAATCGCTGCAGAAGGCCGGGCTGCCCACCGTCCCGCACATCGTCTGCGGGCTTTTCCACGGCCGGATGCAGGGCGAGTGGAACGCCGTTGAGATGATCGCCCGGTTCGACGTCGACGCCCTGGTGGTGGTCTCGCTGATGAGACTGCGCGGCACCCCGTTCGGGAACGTTCCCCTGCCCCCGGCGGAAACGGTGGCCGGGCTGATTGCAGCGGCACGGCGCCGGTTGCCGGGGGTTCCCATCAGCCTGGGATGCGCCCGCCAGCGGGGGAACCCCCGGCTGGAGCTGCTGGCGCTGGATGCCGGGGTCAACCGGTTGGCCCTGCCCTCCGATGAGGTCATCGCAGCGGCCCAGCGCCGTGGACTGGACATCCGATACCAGCAGACCTGCTGTTCCGTACCCGAAGGCTTCTCGCAAACCCGGGCGCCGGGTTGAACCCAGCGGATCTCGAGGAAGGAGGACATCGCCATCCATGCACGCGTGCAATCCTGAAAACACGATGGAAAGCCCCGGGTACCTTCGCATGAGTCTGGCCGCGGCCCTGACCCTGGGCTTCAAACAGGGCCTGTTTTATCGAAATGCGCGGCTTTTCTGCATCAACCTGCTCCTGACCTACGACCGGGGGTGTTCGGCCCGGTGTGCATACTGCGGGCTTTCCAAGAAACGGACCGGGGGGTATGGGGAAAAGAGTTTTATCCGGGTCACCTGGCCCACCTACCCTATCGAGCAGATTACGGAGCGGATCGAACAGCGGACCGATCGGGTCAAACGGATCTGCATTTCCATGATCACCCACAAAAGGGCCGTCGAAGATACCCGAAGCCTCTGCCGAAGCCTGCGGTCCCGCCTGGACATCCCCGTCTCCCTGCTGGTCTGCCCGACGGTCATGAAGGAATCCGATCTTGCCGGTTTTAAAGCCGACGGGGCCGATAAGATCGGGGTGGCCGTCGATCTTGCCACCCCGGCGCTGTTCGACCGGTTTCGGGGTGCAGGGGTCGGGGGCCCCCACCGATGGGACACCTACTGGCAGTGCCTGCAGGCGGCCGTGCGCATATTCGGGGCGGAAAATGCCGGCGCCCATTTCATGGTCGGGATGGGGGAGACCGAACAGCAGATGTGTGCGGCCATCCAGCGCACCCGGAATCTGGGGGGAAACACCCACCTGTTTTCTTTCTTTCCCGAAGCCGGTTCCCCCATGGGGGCGTACCCGCCCCCCCCCATCGATCAATACCGGCGCATCCAGCTGGCCCAGCATCTCATCGACCGGGATATCTCAAGGGCCGATCGGTTTGGGTACACCCCCGGGGGCCGCATCGCCGATTTCGGAATTTGCCGGGGGGATCTGGACCGGATCATCGATTCGGGGGAGCCTTTTCGAACCACCGGTTGCACCGGTGCCGACGGCACGGTGGCCTGCAACCGGCCTTTCGGCAATTCACGACCCGGTCCGAATATGCGCAACTATCCGTTTGTCCCTACGAAAGATGACGTTCTTCGGATCCGGAGGCAGCTGGAGGCCGCATCACACTGCCCGCCGGGAGACAAATAGGCTTCAGACTTCGGAACCGGCGGATTTCAACGGCCCTGCAAACGGCAAACAAAGCTACTTCTTAGCCTTTTTGCTTGACAGAAACACCCGGTTTTGGTAAACGTTTTTTCTTGTTTGGCGTGTTTGCCGGAAGCACCAACCGGTTTTGAGGAGACGGATTTTCGGTCGCCGGAACCCGGACGCCCGCCTGGGTTCCGGCAAAAAATGGGTCCGTTCGATCCCCGGGGCCCGGAAGGGTGTTTTCCCGCAGGAAGGAACGATCCGTTTTACCCCCACAACCCCCAACACAAAGGAGGCACGGTATGAGTGACACCACCCCAAAAACACCCCAAAAAATGTCCCGTCGAAAGTTTTTGGCAACCGCAGCGGTGGCCGGCGCCGCCTCAGGCGCCCTGGGATTTCCCAGCGTGAAGAGACTCTCGGCGGCGGCCCCCATCAAGTGGAAGATGCAGACCTGCTGGGACGCCGGGACCGTGGGGTACGTCAAGTTCCTGGATTTCTGCAAGAAGGTCGGTGAAATGACCGAGGGACAGCTGTTGATCGAAGGGCTGCCCGCCGGCGCCATCGTCGGGACCTTCGAGATGTTCGATGCCGTCAAGGCGGGTGTTTTCGATGCCTACCACAGCTTCGATGTTTACTGGCCCGGAAAAATCCCGGTGGCCACCTTCCTTAGCTCCTACCCCTTCGGGATGGACCGGCCGGACCAGTGGGACACCTGGTATAACGCCCTCGGGGGCAAGGAGATCGCCCGGGAAGCCTACGGCCGGCACAACATGATGTATCTGGGACCGATCCAGCACGACGACAACCTGATCCACTCCAAGATTCCCATCCGATCCTTCGAGGATTTCAAGGGAAAAAAGATCCGGTACCCGGGCGGAATCATCGCCGATATTTATCGGGCAGCCGGGGTCTCCACGGTCCTGCTCCCCGGCGGGGAAGTCTACCCGGCCCTGGAGAAAGGGGTCATCGACGCCTCGGACTATGTGGGATGGGCCGTCAACTTCAACCTGGGGTTTGCCGAGATCGCCAAGTACATCATCATCGGCCCCCCCTCCACCCCGTGCCTGCACCAGCCCTGCGACTTGATGAGCATCGAGGTGAACATGAAAAAATGGAATGCACTTCCCAAGCACCTCCAGGTGCTGCTGGAATCCGCGGTGGCATGGCATTCCATCGACCATTACACGGCGATCCAGAAGGCCGATCTCGAGGCGATTCCCAAGTATCTGGCCGCGGGGTGCGAGATCATCCGCCTGAAGGATTCGGACATCGAGAAGTTCAAGCGATTCGCCCCCGAGCTCTGGGTCTCCTGGGCCAAGAAGGACCCGCTGGCCATGAAGGCCTTCAAGTCCCAGTTGGAGTTCATCAAGTCCATCAAGATCGGCTACATCTCCGACAAAGACATGGTGGACCGCAACGGCAAGAAGCTCGAGTTCTAAGGTGATCCTGCGGGGGGAGGCAGGGTGTCCTTCCCCCGTTTTTTTATGAGCATCCCTTCCGGAGACACCCGTTATGGAAAGGCAGCATTATGGATAAACTGAGGACTTTCATAATGGTCGTCGAAAAGACGAACCTCTTCGTCGCCAGGATGATGGCCTACGTTTCGATCGCTTGCGTGGCCATAATATCCTTCGAAGTGTTCATGCGCTACGTTTTCGGCATGCCGACGAACTGGGGGCATGAACTGATGTATTCCCTTTTTGCCATGTACTACGTCATGGTGGTGGGGGTCGTTCACTACTGGCGGGCACATGTGCGCGTCGATGTGTTCTACGCTTCCCGCTCCCGCCGGACCCAGGCGTTCTTGGATCTGTTCAACGGCGTATTCTTTTATCTTTTCGTCCTGGTCTATATTTACACCTCCTGGAACTTTTACTGGAGTTCCCAGATGATGACCTACGGCAATACTTTCCTGGGGATTCCAATCCCCGGTGAAGCGTCCTTTACGGACTGGGCCCCGCCCCTGTATCCCGTAAAGTTCCTGATGCCTTTCGGGGGAGTCCTGCTCCTCCTGCAGGGGATTTGCTGGACCATCAGGGACGCCCACATGGCCTTTACAGGGAGGGAATTTAAATGAGCATTGAATGGATAACGCTCCTCATCTTCGGCAGCATGGTCATCGTCATGTTCCTGGGCCTGCCGGTGGCCTTCTCCACCGGCGTCGTGGGCATCATCTTCACGGCGATCTTCATGGGTCCCGAGGCCGTCAACATCGTTCCGACGCGGATCTTCGGCCTCATGACCAATTACCTTCTGGACGCCATCCCGCTGTTCATCCTGATGGCGAACATCCTCGAGCGCTGCGGGATTATCGAGGATATTTACAACATGGTCTACCACTGGCTGGGCTGGCTCAAGGGCGGCGTGGCCACGGCGACGGTCGCCGCCTGCACCATGATGGCGGCCATGGCCGGCGTCGTCGGAGCCACGGAAGTGACCATGGGAATGATCGCCCTGCCCCAGATGCTCAACCGCAAGTACGACAAGCTCATGTCCCTGGGGGCGATCCTGGCGGGCGGCACCCTGGGGATCCTGATACCTCCGAGCATCATGCTGATCATCTACGGAATGGTGGACAACTCCTCGATCGGCCAGCTCTACGCCGGGGCATTTTTTCCGGGATTCCTCCTGTCGGGTCTCTTCATCATATACATCACGATCCGCTGCTACATCAATCCCAAAATGGGCCCACCCGTCCCCAAAGAGGAGCGGCTTGACTGGAAGGGCCTCTTAAAGGTGGCCTTGCCGATCATCCCGGGAACCATCCTGATTTTTCTGGTACTCGGAACGATCGTCATCGGCGTCGCCGCCCCCACCGAAGCGGCGGGCGTCGGCTGCCTGGGCGCCTGGATCATCGGTCTGATCAAAAGGCGCATGACCTTTCGCGGCCTCATCGAAGCGGCGGTCAATACGATCAAGGCCACGGGAATGGTCATGTGGACCATCTTCGGGGCGAATGTTTTTATCGCCCTCTATATCATGGTGGGGGGCGGAGAATTCGTCAACAACATGCTTCTGGGCACCGGCCTGGGACCCTGGACGATCATCTGGATCATGATGCTCGTCGTGCTCTTTCTGGGCTGCTTCGTCGACTGGGTCGGGATTATCATGCTGACCGTGCCGCTGTTCGGACCGATCATCCGCCAGCTCGGCTTCGACCCCATCTGGTTCGGCGTTCTGATGGCCGTCAACCTCCAATTGTCCTTCATGACGCCGCCCTTCGGGATGTCGCTATTTTACCTCAAGAGCGTGGCGCCGCCCGACTGCTCCACGGTGGACGTCTGGAAGTCGGCATTTCCATTCCTGGGGCTGCAGTTCATCGGCATGGTCCTGTGCATGTACTTCCCGCAAATCATCCTCTGGGTGCCCACGGTGCTTTTCAGAGGAGGCTGATGCCGGCGCAGAGGGATATATGTGTATGCGTGAACCATGAGAAAAAGCGGAAAAGGACGGTCATGCCGGACCGGGAAGGGAAGGAAAAGGAACTGGCTTATCAGGCCCCGGCATTGTTTATGACGATTTTCTACGGGCTGCTTCTGGTTTGGACCGTGGGGACCGTACCCTTGATCGTTCAGAAATTCCAGCAGGGTTTGTTCCGGAGTGACTGGCTGTATGCCTTTATGATCGGTTTTTTTTATCTGTTCACCTGGTTTTGGTCCCTGGGCCTGTTTTACCGGATTGACCTGAATCCCGATGGAAGAATCCGGCTGATAAGCCTCCGGCGGACACTGGAAATATCGGCGCAGCAGGTACACACCATCGAGGGGTCGAGGTTCTCCGGAGGGTTTGGTTTTGTCCGGATGAAGCTGCCCCGGGAGAGTGCCTATCTGTTCTGCCACCGCAGGAACGGTTCCATCGAGAAGATCCTCCGGGAGATCTGCCGCATGAACCCCCTGATCCGGACCGCCCGTATATAACCTTCTCGGCCGGGACGGAGATCCGTTCGCAAAAGTGAGTAAAAGGAGAAATGCAATGACTTCGATGTTTACAATTCCCGCAAATACCCTCCTGGTTGTTGGGGTTGCGGTTGTCCTGGCGGTTGTCGGCTTTGTCATCTACGGCTTTGTGAAGGGATGGGACAAGGTCATGCCGGAATACCACCAAAAGCATGACGACGTTATTCCAGACATTAAGGGCTGACGGGCCCCATTGACTTCCTTCCGCAGAGACGCGGCGCGGGATGGGGGATTCACGAATCGCAAGGGGGACGGGGTGCATTCCGTCCCCCTTTGCCGGTAAAGGCTTTTCCTCCGCGGAAAAAAATCTTCGAGAGGGGCATTCCCCTCTGCCGGCATTACGTCGCTGTGATTTTTTCCGCCAGCAGATCGGCCACGTGTTTCATCTTCACGCCGGGAACCTGCTTGTCCAGGCCCCCTTGAATTTGGACCATGCAGCCCGAACAGGCGCAGGCGACGATCTCGGCCCCAGTATCTCTAATGTTGTTCATCTTCTGCTCCAGGATCGGCATCGAAAGCTCCGCGTATTTGACGCCGAAGATCCCCGACATCCCGCAGCACTTGTCCGCATCCTTCATCTCGACCAGTTCGCAGCCCGCCGCCTCGATGAGCTCCCGTGGCTCCCGATAAGTTCCCAAAACCCGCTTCAGATGGCAGGAGTCGTGATAGGTCACTTTCGGCCCCTTTGTGGTTTTGGTCAGACGGCCCTGTTCCCGGTACTTCTCCGCAACGAAGCTGCTGAATTCGCGGACGATCTTGGACATCGCCGCTGCTTTTTCGGTCCACTGGGGATCGTTCCGGAGCAGGTCGCCGTATTCCAGCAGGGTCTCGGCACAGGTCGGGCAGGCGGTGACGATGACGTCGGGGTTCGGCGCCATGAGCGCCTCGATGTTCTTCCGGGCCAGCTTCCGGGTCGTCTCCAGATCCCCCAGGGCGGAAACCGGCTTGCCGCAGCAGCTCTGCCCCTCGGGGAAAAGGACCTCGTATCCCAGATCCTGGAGCACCTTGATCACCGAGGTTCCCGTGTCGGGCAGGACGAAATCCATCGTGCAGCCGGAGAAGAAAACCGCTCGGCCGACGGGCTTGGCGGGCTTGCGCAAAAGCTCCCGCGTGCGATCCCGCAGAGGTTTCGCGGCAATGGTCGGCAGGCTTCGGTCCTTTGCCAGGCCGGAGAAGAACAGCGGCAGGTGACGGATCAGGTTTCCTTTGGCGAAGGGCTTCATCCCCAGGGATGCCGCGCGCAGCAGGCCGTGGAACACCTTGCGGTTGATGATCACGTTATCGAAGAGTTGCTTGACGACAAAGGGCAATCCGTGTGCCTCCACCGCCCGAACACGCAGCTCCTCGATGAGTCCCGGGATGTCGATTTTCCCCGGACAGACCTCCGTGCAGCGGCGGCATCCGATGCACAGCTCGTGAAACTTTTCGAAATCCGCCATTCCGCTTAAAAAAGCCGTCAGGATCGCTCCGATCCCGCCCGCATAGGTATGGCCTCCGTAGACGTGGCCGCCGACCAGGGTGTAGACGGGGCAGACGTTCAGGCAGGAGGCGCAGCGGACGCACTGAAAGATCTGTTTGAACTTCCCGTCCTTCGCCGCCTTCAGGCGGCCGTTGTCGAGAAGGACATCTACACAGTCGGTTGCAACAGGATAACCGGTCTTCACGGAGAGGGAGGGCCCGATGTCCATGCCCCAGGCGGTGTGGCCCAAGAGTGTGACAAGGGGGCGCTGTTCCCGGATGAGCGATTCCAGAATAGCGGCATAAAGATCAGGGGTGAAGCTCCGGAGGCTCTCGTCTTCATACACGATGACCTTGTCGGCCCGTGATGCGATCTCCGGGACGAAGGGCTCGTCCTTGCCCCCCATCACGACGGCCGTGATCCGGCCGCCGCTCTTCGCAGCAAGTTCGTTCGCCTTCCAAAGCGTCTGGAGGGAAACCTCCCTGATCTCGCCCTGCCTGTGCTCCATGATCACAAATATATCGGCCATCAGATGCTCACCCCCTTCTCCTTGATGATCTTGAGAATCTCATCCGCAACCGTAGCCGGGTCCCCCTCGATGATCTGGGCGCCGGCGGTCTCCGGGGGCGGGAAAAACTCCTCGACGAGGGTTCTCGGCGAAAGGTCGTCCTGCGACAACCCAAGGTCCTGCGCCTTCACGACGTTCAGCTCTTTTTTCGACGCCTTCCTGATTCCCATGATGGAAACATACCTGGGCACATTGATGCCGGTCTGTATGGCCAGGAGGGCTGGGAGGGTGATCCTGGAGACCTCGTCCGTGCCGCCCTCCAACTCCACCCGGACGGTCAGTTCCTTGTCCGAGGGTTCGACCTTGGTCACCACAGCGGAGTGGGGGAGCGAGAGCTGTTCGGCAAGCATGACGCCCACAGCGCCCTCGTTCAGGTCATCCGCCTGAACCCCGGTGAGGATGAGGTCGACCTGCATCCCCTTGATCACAGTGGCCAGAATCTTGGAGATGACATAGGGGTCCAGGACGAGGTCGGACGGATCGACCCTCAGCGCCTTGTCCGCCCCCATGGCCAGACACCTTCTCAAGACCTCCTCATCGTCCTCTTTGCCGACGGTGACTGCGGTCACGGAGCCGCCGAACTTCTCCTTCAGGAGTATGGCCTCTTCAATGGCATAGTTGTCCCATTCGTTGATGACGAAGGCCAGCATGTCCTTCCGGACATCCTTTTTCCGACCATCGATCTCGAGGTCCACTTCCTGCGTCATCGGGACCCGTTTCACACACACAACAATCTCCATCGCCTTCCCTCCTCGCTCCATCGTCAGCTGGCGACACCCACGACAATGAATGAATTGTCATTCATTTTCAAAACTCGT
>ENA-OSEO01002207-OSEO01002207.1-sediment-metagenome-genome-assembly--contig:-NODE-2207-length-28885-cov-6.547834_pt1 | contig 28885 bp, 27 predicted proteins | sample MGYA00237883_ERZ534232 | MGnify/ENA metagenome assembly ERZ534232 | reverse complement strand
GAACAGCGGATTGAATCGATCTACGGCGATTATTTCAGCTCATTTATCTTTCACTATAATTTTCCGCCTTACAGTGTAGGCGAGGCCAAGCGGCTGGGCGGTCCGGGTCGCAGGGAGATCGGCCACGGGGCCCTGGCCAGACGCGGACTTCTTCCGATCCTGCCGGAAAAGGAAGATTTTCAATACTGTATCCGGGTGGTTTCGGAAATCCTCGAATCCAACGGCTCGTCCTCAATGGCCAGCGTGTGCGGCGGCTGCCTCTCACTCATGGATGCGGGCGTTCCCATCAAGGCGCCGGTTGCCGGAGTGGCCATGGGCCTTGTCAGCGACGGTGAACGGATGGTGGTTCTGACCGATATCATCGGTGATGAAGACCATTACGGGGATATGGACTTTAAGGTCACCGGAACGCGAGACGGGGTGACGGCCCTGCAGATGGACATCAAGATTGAACGGCTCACCCGGGAGATCATGGAGAAGGCCCTCGAACAGGCGAAAGAGGGTCGGCTCTTTATCCTGGGTGAGATGGAGAAGGCCATTTCCCGGCCCAGGGCGGATGTGTCGCAGTATGCCCCGATTATTGCCACGGTCAAGATCAGCCCTGAAAAGGTCCGGGTCCTCATCGGTCCGGGGGGAAAGACCATCCGGGAGATCTCCAATTCATCCGGCGCAAGGATCGATGTGGATGACGAGGGAACGGTTACGGTTTCCTCTCCGGACAGAGAGGTCAGCGACGCGGCCATCAAGATGATCCGGGCCATCGTCCAGGAGGCAGAGGTCGGCAAGCTGTATATGGGGAAAGTGGTCAAGATCATGGATTTCGGCGCCTTTGTGGAAATCTTCCCCGGGACGGACGGCCTGATCCACATATCCCAGCTCGCGGAAGAGCGGGTGAACAAGGTGACGGACGTGCTCAACGAAGGCGATGAGGTGCTGGTCAAGGTTCTCGAAGTGGGGAACGACGGGAGGATACGCCTGTCGCGCAAGGCCGCTTTGGGAGAAAGTCTCGATAATGTATCATAAAACGGTGCTCGACAACGGCGTCAGGATCATCTCCGAACGGGTGGAGCACCTGCGATCGGTTTCATTAGGCATATGGGTGAATACCGGATCGCGAGACGAGATCCGTGCGGAGAACGGCGTTTCCCACTTTATCGAACACATGAGTTTCAAAGGGACCCGTCAACGCGACGTCCTCCAGATCGCCAAGGAACTGGATATTATTGGAGGTCTTTCAAATGCCTTCACCGGGAAAGAGAACACCTGCTTTCACGGGAGGGTCCTGGGGAGGCATTTTGGCCGCCTGGCCGAAATCCTCTCCGACATCTTCCTGAATTCGACCTTCAATTCCATCGACATGGAGCGGGAGCGGGAGGTCATCCTGCAGGAAATCAACATGATGGAAGATACCCCGGATGACAACCTCCATACGCTCTTCACCGAGCTTTTCTGGGATGGTCATCCCATCGGCTGGCCGATCCTGGGGACCGGGGAGACCGTATCCGCCATCAGCAAGGAAACCATTCTTAATTACATCCAAAAATCCTATGTCCCGGAGGAGATCCTCGTGGTGGCGGCAGGGGAGGTGGACCACCCCGAAATGGTCTCCTTTTTTAAACCCCTTTTCGAGACCCTACCCACCACCGGAGAAAACCGTTCCGCTCGCAGCGCACCCCTATCCAAAGGGGGATTTTCCACGCATCACAAGTCCCTGGAACAGGTTCACATCTGTCTGGGGGGAAAGGCCCCTTCCCAGTTGGATGAGAAACGATTTGCATGCGCCATATTCAACACCATCCTGGGGGGAAACATGAGTTCCCGTCTTTTCCAGGAAATCCGGGAAAAACGGGGGCTGGCCTATTCCGTTTATTCCTTCCTGTCGACCTATGTGGATGCGGGCCTTTTGGGGATTTACGCGGCCACAGAACCGAAGAGCCTCAATCTCGTGCTCCAAACGATCCAGAAGGAGATCGTGAAACTTTGCAGAGGCGAACTGACCGGCACGGAAGTGGCAGAGGCCAAGGAACATCTCATCGGCGGCATATACCTGGGTTCTGAAAGCGCCGACAACCGGATGATGCGTATGGCAAAAAACGAGTTTGCCTTCGGACGGCATGTGGACTACGAGGAATTGGTCTCCGGTCTGGAGCAGGTCAGCATGGGTGACGTGGTGGCGGTTGCAAGCAGCACGTTCCGGGAGCGCGGGATCTCCTTTGCCGCTCTGGGGCCATTGGAAAATGATGACGTTGATGTCGGCCTGATCGATTACAGTTGAAATCGATCAGGCTCTTGTGTATTGTCATACCGCGCCGATCCATTATAGTATCCAAAATACGTCAGACAGGAAGAACTGCATCCCGGCGATTGTCTCAGGTTGCGAATTGTTGCACAGATGCAATTCCGCGCCCAAGCATCTTGCCGCGAAGAACGCCATGGTGGGGAAGGCCCGTTCTATTTGACCTAAGCCGGCCGAGAAGGGCGGCGTTTTCTTTCTCCTATCAGTTTGTCGGTCTTGCAGTAATGGCGTGTAATAAGTACTTGATTTTACGGCATTTAATTTTTTGGGGCTAAATGCCACATCTAATGATTTTAATAACTTAGCAACAAAGTCCGACAGCCTGATAGGAAGAATGGGTCTCCTGTGCGATCCTCTTTCAAATGAGGGACGCTCTTCTATTACCGGGACGGGCATTCGGACCCTTTATCTTGATACTGCGTCTATGCGATTTCCCTGCCTGAAATATTGCATATATGCAGGGCTATTGCGGCACGTCTTGCGGCGAAAGGGCGTTCTCAAATAAGCGGATCCAGCTCCTTGCATGCTTTTCTGTTTGAGGGTTGTACCCATAAACAAACTGAAACAACAGCAGGTTGTTGCCGAACCCCCTCGGATTCGGTGTGATGCAGCAGCGCTCTCCCGCTGGCGCAGCCCTTGATTGGCATAAAATGTGCTGGCATGCCTCGCTAATGTCCGCAGACAGCCCATCTTCGATGCAGGACCCGTTGTTGAGACAGGGCGGTCGCCGGGCTGACCTTTCGATCCGCATTGGAATTGAGGCCGATATCGACGGATGGGATCGATTTCCGGCGGGAGAACGGGCTTCGATTTCACTATTAATCTTAAAGAAGGGAAAAGTATATGAGTTTCAGAAAAAGACTGCTGGCGGGTGAATTTGTTGTCCTGGCCGAGATGGATACCCCCAAAGGGGTGGATATCTCCGATTTGATCAACAACGCGCGGCGAATCAAGGGAACCGTCGATGCGGTCGTTGTTCCTGACATGGACAAGGATGCAATGAGAATCAGCGCCCTGGGCGGCGGCGTGCTCATGCAGCAACAGGGACTTGAGGCGATTATCCGGGTTTGTTTCAGAGACAGAAACCGGGTCGCCCTGCAGGGGGAGATCCTCTCGGCCCATGTTCTGGGCATCCAGAATCTCATTGTCGTCCCGGGCGAGGACGTCAGTTTCGGAGATCACATTGAGACCAAAGCAGTGAATGATCTCGATGAGATCGGCCTCCTGAAGGCTGTTCAATCACTTGAGGATGGGATCGATATGGCAGGATTTGAACTGAAGGGGGCGCCCAGTTTTACGGTGGGTTGCACGGTCGCGCCTTACGTGGATGAAGAGGAGATGAAACGGGAGATTGCGTCTGCTGAACAGAAGATAGCGGCAGGAGCCGAGTTCATCGTTGCGCCGCCGGTCTATGACGTGGAGTGGTTCGCGAAATTCATGGAAGGCGCCGGTGCACTGGGGGTGCCCATCATTCCGACGGTCTTTCTCCTCAAGTCCGTGGGGATCGCCAGGTACATTTCGATCAATGAGCCCAGCGCCCATCTCCCTGAGGAGTTGATCACCCGGATTAGAAAGTCTTCAGACCGGACCGGGGAGTGTATCAAGATCGCCGCAGAGACTATCAAAAGCCTGAAGGGGCTTTCACAGGGTGTGCAGATCGACGCGCTCGGCTGGGAACACGTGATCCCCGCTATTCTGGAGCACGCCGGTATGTAGGAATGCGTCTGGAACCCTCAGGGATCATAAAGGCGTCTAGTCACAATAATCAGAAACACGCAGGTTCCGCCTGCGCGGGATGAGAGAAAAGGGTTAAAATGAGTAACCAGATGAGTTCCTCAGCAAGCAATCGAGTACTTGTGGTGGGCGGCGGGATGGGGGGGATCAAGGCCGCCCTCGATCTGGCCGAAGCCGGACGAGATGTGGTTCTTGTGGACAAGGCATATTCCATCGGCGGTTTCATGACGCAGCTGGACAGGACCTTTCCCACCAATAATTGTGATTTATGCACCATATCCCCTTTCCTGTCTGAAAGCGGCCGCAACCTTCATATTGAACTCCTCACCATGACGCAGGTCACCGAAGTGAAGGGCGACGCAGGGAATTTCACCGTATCGCTTCACACCAGGCCGAGCTTTATTGATGTAAGCAGGTGCACGGCATGCGGTGCGTGTCTGAAGGCGTTTCCCGAGTGCGTGCGGTTCACGCCGGGGCTGGACCATCGGGCGCCCACGTGCATGCGCTATCCCCAGGCCACTCCCAACGCCTATTCCATCGATATGACGAAGTGCAGCGATATCAAGGCCCTTGTCAAGGTATGTCCGGCCGGGGCCATCATCCCGGACGACGTTGACCGGAACCGGTCGATGGCCGTGGGGGCCATTGTTCTCGCCACCGGTGCCGAGCTATTCAATCCCGACGTGCTCACCGATTTCGGGAGCGGAATGTACCCCAATGTGATAACGGGCTATGACTATGAGCGGATCCTCTCCGCGTCCGGGCCCACCGGCGGGGTACTGGTGCGTCCTTCGGACGGGAAGGCTCCGAAAACGATCGCCTGGATTCAATGCGTGGGATCACGGGGCGCCAGGCCCCCTTACGTATCCTACTGTTCGAGCGTCTGCTGCATGTATGCCATCAAGGAGGCCGTCGTCACGAAGGAACGGTTCGGCGATGGCATTGAAGCCACCCTCTTTTATATGGATATGCGAACCTCTGGCAAGGATTACGAACGCTATTATCAGAGGGCCAAAAATGAATACGGCATCCGCTTTGTTCGCAGCCGACCTCATACGGTAGATCAGATTCCTGATACGGGCGATCTTTCCATCACCTATTTAACGGCCGACAGCAGCCTCCCTAAAAGGGAACGCTTCGACATGGTGGTACTATCCACGGGGTTCCGGGTCTCTCCAGATGTGGTGGCGCTTGCTGGGGAATTAGGAATCGAATTGAACCGCCACAACTACGCGAAAACCAGCAGCTTTGATCCAGTGACCACTTCGAGGCCCGGCATATATGTTTGCGGTCTCTTTGAAGCGCCGAAAGACATCCCTGAAACCATGGTCCAGGCAAGCGCCGCTGCGCACCGGGCGTCCACAAACTTGACCGTTTCGCCGAAAAAGGAAAAAGATTCAGAGGCGTTCCCTCCTGAAAAGGACGTCAGAGGGCTCGATCCGCGCATAGGAATCTTCGTCTGTGACTGCGGCAATAATATCGGCGGCGTCATTGATGTGGACGAGGTAGTGAAATATGCCAGGGGCCTTCCCGGCGTGGTTTCCTCGGAAGGGATCGGATATGGCTGCGGCAGGGACGCGTTATCCAGGATAGTGTCTGAGATAAAGGCCTATGACCTCAACAGGGTCGTCATCGGGGGGTGTTCGCCCAGGAGTCATGAGACCCTTTTCCAGGATACGGTTCGAAGGGCAGGGCTGAACAAGTACCTGCTGGAGATTGCCAATATCCGCGATCAGGACACATGGGTCCATGCGGATCGGCCCGGGGATGCCTTGGACAAGGCCAAAGATCTGATTCGAATGGCCGCGTGCAGTGTCGCTCTTACGCATCCATTGAAGGGACATACGGTTCCCGTAAATAAATCCGTCCTGGTGGTCGGCGGAGGCGTGACCGGGATGAATGCGGCCCTGGGTCTTGCCGACCAAGGGTTGAAGGTCTTCCTGGTGGAGAAGTCGAACGCCTTGGGAGGGGTGGCCACGAAGATTCGCAAGACCCTGGAGGGGGAGGATGTGCGCGCCTATATGGAGGCGCTCGTACAAAAGACACTTCAGCACGACAACATCCAGGTGATGACCAATGCCATGATTGTCGATCACTCGGGGATGCCCGGTTTCTTCAAGACAGGCCTTCAGATCGGCCCGCGATGGCAGTACCGGCAGATCGAGCATGGCGTCACGATCCTTGCCACAGGGGCTGTCCCCAACCGGCCCGGCCAATACCTTCTTGATGAACACAAGGCGGTCCTGACGCAGCTCGATCTGGAAGGTGTTATCGAGGATGCACCCGAAAAAGTCCGGAGTTGGAACAGGATTGTGATGATTCAGTGTGTGGGCTCCCGCACAAAGGAGAACCCCAACTGCTCACGGATCTGTTGTCAGGCCGCTGTGAAAAACGCCTTGCGAATCCTTGAACTCAACCCGGAGGCCCAGATAACGGTCCTCTACCGCGATATGAGAACCTATGGATTTCAGGAGGACGCCTTCCGGGAGGCCCGATCCCGCGGAGTGATATTTGCCAGATATGATGTGGATCATATGCCGAATGTCAGGGCCCAAGGCGATCAAGTCTCTGTCCTTTTCAACGAACCGATTCTGCAGAGAGAGGTGGAACTGACCGCGGATTGTCTCATCCTGAGCACCGGGCTGATCGCCGACGACGAGGTGACGGAGGAACTCTCCATGATCTTTCGTCTGCCGAGAACAACCGATGGATACTTCCTGGAGGACCACGTCAAACTGAGGCCTGTGGATCTGCCGGTGCCGGGCTTTTTTGTCGCGGGTACCGCCCATTCACCTAAAACCATCCGCGAATCCGTGGCCCAGGCCCATGCATCGGCGGCGAGGGCCATGACGCTCATGGCCAAGGATACCATGGATCTGGGTGCGGCTGTTGCACGGGTGGACGGAGATAGATGCGCGGCCTGCCTCATATGTGTGAGGGCCTGTCCCTTTGGCGTGCCGTTCATCAATGCTGAAGGCTACTCGGAAATCGAACCGGCAAAATGTCATGGGTGCGGCGTGTGTGCGGCAGAGTGTCCTGCCAAGGCAATTCAACTCATGCAGTACGAAGATGATCAGATTACGGCAAAACTTTACGGACTTCTGGAAAGGGTGATATAATGGCAAATGCGTTTGAACCGGTGATCGTTGCCTTTTGCTGCCACTACTGTTCGTATACAGCAGCAGACATGGCAGGAAGCAGGCGGCTTTCCTATCCTCCCAATGTTCATATCATCCGGGTTCCCTGTTCAGGGAAGGTGGATGCCATTCACATCATGAAGGCTTTCCAGAAGGGCGCTGACGGCGTATATGTGGCAGGCTGTCTGGAAGGAGACTGTCATTTCAAGAACGGGAATATGCGAGCGGCCAGACGTGTGGCATACGTCAAGAGGCTGTTGGATGAGATCGGCATCGGAGGAGAGAGGCTGGAAATGATCACCATGTCTGCCGGAATGGGTGAACGTTTTGCGCGGACGGCCTCCGACTTTACTGAAAAAATTCGAGAACAAGGGCCAAACCCGGTGAAGTCGTTTATAGGAGCCACTGCCCGGTCCGCCGCGGGTTGACCCGGAGAGATGGAGGGGAATCAGAACCTATGATTACTGCTGAGCGTAAGCCGATGGAGGAACTAATCGGGTATGTAGCCCCTTACCAGCGCATTCTGCTGGTGGGGTGCAATGAATGCGTCACCGTATGCGCGGCCGGAGGGAGGAAGGAGGTCGGTCTTCTCTCCTCAGCGCTTCAGGTGGCCTCCATGAAAGCCGGAAGGGTACTGGACGTGAAGGAAGTGACCCTTGAGCGCCAGTGCGACCCGGAGTATGTGGAGGAACTGGTAAGGGAGATCGATGCGGTGGAGGCGGTGCTTTCCATGGCCTGCGGATGCGGCGTTCAGGAGATCGCCAGGCGGTTCAGGGAAAAGCCGGTTTTCCCTGCGCTTAATACCACCTTTATGGGTGCCTCTGAGCGCCAGGGCGTATGGGCCGAGCGGTGCCAGGGATGCGGAGACTGCGTTTTAGGGGTGACCGGCGGCGTGTGCCCCATCGCAAGGTGCTCCAAACGGCTGCTAAACGGGCCCTGCGGCGGATCGACCGGTGGAAAATGTGAAATCAATCCCGATGTGGACTGTGCATGGCACCTGATCTGGGAACGGATGAAGGCGCTGGGTACGCAAAAAAGCTATGAGCAGATCACGCCGGCCAGAGACTGGCGAACAAGCCGGGATGGCGGCCCGCGAAAGATAGTCAGAGAGGACTTGGCATTATGAAGACAGACAGTCGACTGGAAAAGGTATTGAATACGGGCGGGTTGGCTGTGACCTCCGAGTGCGGTCCCCCGCGTGGGGCTGTTCCCGACAAGATCCGTGAAAAGGCCGCGATGCTCAAGGGGTATGTGGACGCGATCAACGTGACGGATAACCAGACAGCCGTGGTTAGGATGTCGAGCATGGCAGCGTGCATTTTTATCCGGCAGATGGGCCTGAGCCCGATCCTCCAGATGGTCGCCCGGGACCGGAATCGTCTTGCCATGCAGAGCGATATCATCGGTGCTTATTCCCACGGTGTGGATACCATGCTTTGCCTTTCAGGTGATCATCCTAAATTCGGGGATCATCCCATGGCGGCGAATGTGTATGACATCGATTCGGTACAAATGGTGCAGATGGTAAGGAAGATGCGGGAGGAAGGGAAGTTCCAGGGAGGCGGCGACATCGAAAATCCTCCGAAGATGTTCATCGGTGCGGCGGCCAATCCCTTTGCAGACCCGTTTGAACTGCGTGTGCTCCGGCTTGCAAAAAAGGTGGCGGCCGGCGTGGATTTTATTCAGACCCAGTGCGTGTACAACCTGGACAAATTTGAACAATGGATGGCGCAGGTTTGTGAGCGGGGGCTTCACGAAAAGGTCCATATCCTGGCAGGGATCACGCCCATGAAGTCCGCAGGGATGGCCCGATACATGAAAAACAAGGTGCCGGGCATGGATGTGCCGGATGAACTGGTGAACCGCATCGCCGGTGTTCCCAAGGAGAAACAGGCAGCGGAAGGCCTCACCATAGCCGTCGAGTCTATCCAACGGCTCAAGGAGGTCGAGGGCGTCAGCGGGTTTCATATCATGGCCATTGAATGGGAAGAGAAGGTGCCTGAAATTGTAGATCGTGCGGGACTACTCCCCCGTCCCGAGGTGTAGCCGTTAATAGAAATGTGTCGGGTGGGAGAAAACATCTCCTTTTTGACGAGGGATGATGATAACAAAGCGGGCATGAATATAACACAATTCTCTGATAGAACAAAGGAGTTGGACAAATGAGCGAGAAAAAGATGGTTTTGGTGGTGGATGACGATCCGGATCTGGTGGAAGCTGTTTCCATGGAACTGGAGAGCCAGGATTACAGGGTGGCCAAGGCCTATGACGGCAACGAGGCATGGGACCGCATCAAGGAAGAGAAGCCGCAACTGGTGATCCTGGACGTCATGATGCCCAACAAGAACGGCTATCAGGTATGTGATGAGATCAAGAACAACCCGGACTACAGCGATATAAGGGTCATATTGCTGACCGCAGTCGGGGCCGCCGTCACCTCCACGAGCTATACGCACTGGGATGGGAAGAAGTCGCTTGCTGACGATTATATTCCCAAGCCGATTGATTTGGACAAGCTGATGGAGATTGTGAAAGAGCACACGGCCCACTCGTAACCACAGCCGAACCGGACTGGGGAGGGGGTAAACGTGCCCGGGCACTTTCAGAAGATACAGACCGGCGGGGTCAAGGTGAGCGGCAAGTTATTGCGGATCCATCTTGTCGATCCCGTATCGGGGGAAAAGGGGACTGGTCGCTTGTGTCGACTCCTGACTGAGGAGAAAATATCCATTGTATTCCTCACGATCGGCCGGAGCGGGGAGCATACCGTGACCTCCTGTTGTGTGGACATTGGGCACGAGACGCGTGTGAGGCAGCTCATCGAATCAGAGGAGATGCTGAGGGGACGGGCGCGTTTCACAGGGGCCGTGGGACTCCTCTCCATGTTCCCCCATCAATCACAGTTGGAGGTCCTGGGGATTTCGCTCCTGGCGCTCGGAGCGGTGAACCTCCCGATTCTCGATCTTTCGTCATCACTGGCCGCCCTCTCATTTGTTCTGAGATACACGGATTTGGAGACCGCAGTGACTGCCCTCAGCCAATTCTTTTCCTTCCCCAAGGATTCTGTTCAGCTGAGATCCACGGTCCACGTTCGACAGGCGTAGCCGCTCCCCCGATCTCCATGCCGTCCACACGCATTACCCCTGGCCGGATGGGCAGCAACCGATTTGAGCAGGACCCTCAACCCCCCGGATGCTTGCGAATCTATGAGCATTGAATCCATGAAGGGATTTACCTTTGGAAACCGTTGCCGTTTATTGTGAACCCAAACTCAAGACCTATGGCTTCAAAAAGGCGACAGATCTTTCCCTCCTTTCGTGGGTAGCGGACGCGAAGCGGACAGCGGGCTGCGGTCAGGTTTTTCGGAACTTGGGCGCGTCGGGTCTCAAATTTCGGCTGGTCACGGCCCGGGGATCTGAAAACGGGAGGATCACCATCCACCTCCTTATTGATAGCGGGATGGAAACGGCGGTCCGGAGCCAATTCGAGCATATGTCCGAACCCATTCTGGAAAACGATGAAGGCATCCACTGGGTGTCACCCGTTGAGATGCTCTTTTTTCACGGACCCCACTATGGTGATCGGTACGGCATCGTCGATTTGGTATTCGGCGTCCTGGAGCGTGAATCTATTCCGGTTATCCTGTGGGCGTGCTCCGCGTCATCCATCTATCTTGTGCTGCCCCACAAAGCGGCGCAACACGCTGTCGCGGTTTTATCTGAAGCCATCGAGATACCGACGGACGTCAGGACCCATTGCAAGGACCCACGGGAGAAGGCCATTCATGACAGCACATGACAGAACCCCAGCGGATGAGGTCCCTTGGCAGGTCAAGGTGTTCGACTCCTTGTCGTTTCCGACCCTCATCCTCACAAGGGATAGGATCATCAAGGCGGCCAATCAGATCTTTCTGGACAAAATGGGCCTGACCCACGATGAGGTCGTGGGAAAGTCGTGTTATGAAATTTTCTACCACCTGGAAGCGCCCTGCTCCGACGATATCTGCCCTCTTCCCAGGGTCATCGCCGGCGGAAAAACCGATTCGGTTCTCACGACCGCTACCGACGATGAGGGCGATGTCCGTTGGGAAGACAGGGTGTTCTCTCCCATTTTCAGTGATGATGGCAGTCTCGCTTATATCATGGAGAGTGTTCGGGATGTAACGTTCATCAAGAAAATGGAGAAGCAGTTCAAGGAGACCCGGGAGTTCTTTGAGAAGGTGATTCAGAGTTCTGTGAGTGCCATTGTGGCAGCGGATGTGAAGGGAAACATCCTTCTGATGAATCCCGCGGCAGAGGAACTATTTGGCTATTCCATTCAGAGGGTCTGGAAGGAAAATAGTGTCGAAGATCTGTATCCGCCCGGTGTGGCAAGAGACATTATGAAAATGCTGAGAAGCCCGGAGTACGGGGAAAAGGGCAAACTCGCCAATACACCCATTGATGTGCTCAACTCGAAGGGGGAGCGAATCCCCGGTGAAATCTCGGCCTCTATCATATACGAAGAGGGTCGGGAAGTAGCCACCATGGGGATCTATACGGATCTCAGGGAAAGACTCGCTGTGGAAAAGAAACTCAAGGAAGCCCAATCGCAGCTCATCCAGACGGAAAAGATGGCATCCATGGGTCAGCTCGCCGCAGGCGTTGCCCATGAGATTAATAATCCCCTGACCGGCATCCTGTTCTATGCGACCCTACTCATGGAAAAGCTGTCCGATACCGATCCTATGAAGGAAGAGATCGGTTACATTATTGAGGATGCGAACCGCTGCAAGGTCATTGTCAGAAATCTGCTGGCGTACAGCCGGAAGGCAGCTCCCAGCAAGAACATTATCCAGTTCAATACGCTGGTTCAGCAGAGCCTGGGCCTGATTCGCGACCAGAGGCTCTTCAGGAACGTCAATGTGGTGAAAAAGATGGCCGAGGATATGATGCTGGTCCGGGTAGATACGGAACAGGTTAGCCAGGCCATCATCAATCTGATCATGAATGCCCTGGGTGCGATGGATGGCGAAGGCGTCCTCACCCTCCGGACACGGCGGGACAAGCCGGCCAGGAAAGTGACCTTGGAGTTGGAGGATACGGGCTGCGGAATTCCCGATGCCAATCTGTCAAAGATATTCGATCCCTTCTTCACCACCAAAAAGCCCGGAAAGGGCACCGGCCTAGGTCTGAGCACGTCGATCGGGATCATACAGGAAAACGGGGGGAGTCTCTTCGTGAAGGAGACAGGTCCCAACGGGACCACCTTTGTGATTGAATTGCCCCTCTATACACCGGCGGAAGCCTAATGTCATAAAAGGAAAATAGCTTGGGTGGCTTGAAGCGACCAAAATGAGCTGATGGGAATAGCGTGATACGAAGTGCGTTGAGGCTTGATTCGCAAAATGAGGCCGCCGGATGGGGCAGAGACGCTCTGCGCCGGGTTTCGGGTATCGGTATTCAGGTTTTAGGAGTATTCAACTCTTAGCATCAAGCAATCAGCAACTCGTTTTATATGAGGATAGGATTCATGAGTGCGGATGAGAAAGTTGATGGCGATGTGAGGCCTCGCGTTCTCGTGGTGGATGACGAGAAGCGGATCCGGGATGGCTGCATCAAAATGCTCGCTGAGGAAGGCTTCTTGGCAGCCTCGGCCGAGTCGGGAGAGATAGGCCTGAGCATGCTTGAAAGCGAACACTATGATATCGTGTTGCTTGATCTGATGATGCCCGGGCTGTCGGGGCTGGAGGCCTTGGAGCATATCGGGGTCTCCCATCCGGACACGGTAGTCATCGTCATCACCGGTTATGCCACCCTCGAACACGGGATTGAGGCGATGAAGAAAGGTGCCTTTGATTTTCTCCCAAAACCCTTCTCTCCGCAGGAGCTGCGGCTGGTGATAAAAAAGGCAATGGAGTATATCCGCACGCTTCATGATGTCGCTACCGAAAAATCGCGGGTCCGGGCACTTATCAACCACCTACCCGGGGGCGTGGTCGCCACGGATAGAGAGGGGGTCATCGCATTGGCAAATCCCTCCTTCATGCGAATGGTCGGTTGCCTCGGTTCCGATGTGATCGGGCAGCCTCTCGGCAAGATCGTGACCAATGAAGCGTTCAACCAGATGGTCCGTGAGGCGCTCGCCATGCCCGCAGATGAGTTCGTAGAACTGACCAGGGAATTCAGTAAGGGATCCCTGAGCACGGATGAAGAGATGGTCTTGGGCGTTCAATGCATCCCTTTTCGCGATCGCCTTGGCAGAAACCTAGGTACAGTCACCGTGCTGCACGATGTCACGACGCACAAGAAGATGGAACAGCTCAAATCCGACTTCGTCTCCATGGTAGCGCATGAAATCCGGAGTCCAATGAACTCCGTGCTCATGCAGATCCAAGTCCTCCTTAAAGGGCGGGCGGGTCAGGTCAGTGAGGAACAGTCCCGGTTACTGGAACGCGTCTCCGAAAAGGTCAAAGGGCTTTCAGCGCTTGCCTCGGAACTACTGGATCTGGCCAGGATCGAGGCGGGTCTTGTCACACAGGAAAAGGAGAAATTGGATGTTGCAGGCCTTCTGCGGGACCAGGTCGCTTTTTATGAGGAGAGGGCCCGAGGCAAAGGGATTCGCCTGAGCTTGGTAGAGACTCCGGATCTGAGTCCGATTCTTGGAAATCGCTTCAATATGGAGGAGGTCCTGTCAAACCTTATCAGCAATGCCATTCGGTATACGCCTGAAGGGGGCCATATTGAGGTCTCAGGGCGCATGGAAGAAGGGCATGTTTGCTTAGAGGTGAGCGACACGGGGTTTGGAATCCCAGAAGAAGAAAGAAGTCGCATTTTTGATCGCTTTTATAGAATAAAGAATGAGAAGACGCGCTATATTACAGGGACGGGCCTCGGCCTTTCCATTGTCAAGAGCATCGTCGATGCGCATAACGGCATGATTCAGGTGAAAAGCGAACCGGGTCGAGGTAGTACCTTTTCGGTTTGTCTCCCCGTGATGACACACTAAACCGCAGGTGAATCTATATTCAAAGTTCTTTTCAAATATGAATGCATTAAACCGCATCAATTATACGCTTGATTTTCATCCCTGATAACGGCTAATCTACACCACCAACGAAAACCACGGTATCTTATCCCACGTTTCCATATTCCATTGGGTATCTCTTGGATTGTATACGCGTAAAAGTCAAGCCGCTCACTCATCACAGGGGACTTCCCCTCCCGGCCTACGCATCGGAAGGCGCTTCGGGGATGGATATTCGGGCCTGTGTGGAAGGGTCTGTCACATTGAATCCGGGCGAAATCCGTCTGATCCCTACCGGTCTGTCAATTTCCATCCCGCCTGGATATGAGGCCCAGATTCGACCCAGAAGCGGCCTGGCCCTGAACCATGGCATCGGCATGGTCAACACACCGGGGACCATTGATTCCGACTACAGAGGAGAGGTCGGCATCATTCTCATCAACTGGGGCGAAGATTCCTTTGTTGTCAGGCGGGGAGATCGCATCGCCCAGATGGTGATATCCAGGGTGTACCGGGCGGAGGTATTGGTGGCAGGGGATCTTGACGCCACCGACCGAGGATCGGGCGGCTTCGGCCACAGTGGAATCGATTGAAACTGGATGCTGGATACTGGATACTGGATGGGTGGCTGATTGGAATACTGGAATACTGGAATGTTGGGATGTTGCGATGTTGCGATGTTGCGATGCGGAAATGCCGGTCTTTCTGATCTCTGACATCCGACTTCTGACCTCTGAACTCTGGCCCCGCTCATATGAAAAACGTGTTTAAATTTTCAGTGCTCGCCTCGGGGAGCGGCGGCAATGCCTGCTACGTCGAGACAAACGGGGCACGCATCCTGATCGATGCCGGCCTGAGCTGCCGCGAGATGGAGCGTCGTCTCGCCGCGGTGGGGGTCTCGGCAACCTGCCTCGATGGGATCGTATTGACCCATGAGCATCAGGATCACATCAGGGGGGCGGGGCCCATGGCCCGGCGCTACAATCTGCCGCTTTACATCAATTCGGGGACCCTGGAGAACGGGCAAAAGACCCTGGGCAAGCTTCCGCAACTCCGGCTGATGGAAACAGGCGGGTCTATCAACATCAACGACCTCGTCATAGAAACCTTTACAAAATGCCATGATGCCGCCGATCCCGTGGGCATTGTCCTTTCGTCGAACGGGACGCGAATCGGCTTTGCCACGGACCTGGGCCGGAGTACGCGGCTGGCGGAAGAGCGATTGAAGGGGTGCCAGGCCCTGATCCTGGAGTTCAACCATGATCCCGACATGCTCGATGAGGGGCCTTATCCCCTTCATCTCAAGCGACGGATCAAGGGCCCGGACGGGCACCTCTCGAACCAGCAGGGCGGAGAACTCCTGGCAGCTGTTTCCCATGCGGATTTGAGGCTGGTGGTCCTTGCCCACTTGAGCAAAATCAATAATGATCCTGAAAAGGCCCGGAAGGAGGCGACCCGGGTGCTTGGGACATGCGGCCTGGGGGCCGCCGGCATTTGGGTGGGGGAGCAGGACGCGCCCGGTCCGATGATGGAGCTGTGATTCTAAACCCTTTCAGATCAAGCATACGCCATACCAGATGGCATACGGTTTTTCCCATGAAAAAGCTCCGGTTGTTGATCATCGCATGCCTGTTTGCCCTATCGATATCGTTTCCCTCTGCTGCGCAGGAGAAGGTAACGATCGTTTACCAAAACGACCTTCACGGCTGGTTGTTTCCGAACTCGACGAACGTCGGGATATCGGATATCGCAGCGATGCTTACCCCCCTGTTCCAGAGGGAACCCAATTCCTTTTATGCCATGAGCGGCGACCTTTTTACCGGTCCCGGCTTTCCTGACCCGATGAAGGGCGTCTCGGAACTGGACATATGGAACTGTTTCTGGGAACAACTTGCGGCGCAGGGGTATGGCGAAAGGGTCGTGATCTCTGCAGGCAACCATGAGTTCGATTACGGGACGCCCGGTCCTGATTCATTCCGGTCAGGGCTTCTCTGTGCGAATCTGGTCACCCGGGATGAGAAACCCTACTTTACCCCCTATCGGGTCATCACCTCTGCATCGGGGTTCAGGACAGGGCTCATCGGTCTTCTTCTGACACGCAACAAGCGGGTGCTGAAAGCCATTGAAGACAAGGGGTTGAAGATGGTTCCGATGCTTTCGGCCGTCAAAAACTATATCCCCGAGATGGGCCGCCTTGATCTAACGGTTCTGATGGTTCATGATCACGTTCAGGAGATCATCGAGCTTGCAGAGGCCATTCCGCCCGGGCTGGGGGTCGATGTGATCCTGTCGGGCCACAGTCATGTGGTTTTGGATCCTCCCTTATTCAAAAACGACGTATATATCTTTCAGGCGGGCGCCATGAACAGTTTTTACGGGGAGGCGGAACTCATGGTCAATGACGGCGGAATCACCTCCGTGAAGAACCGGATCGTGAAGCTGATGCCCTCCCCTTTGGCGCATGTCTCCATGCTTGTCAAAGAAGCGGTGGATGAGGCCGGGGGGGAGAGGTTTGTCGTACTTAAGCAGTCTCTCTTGGGCGCGTCCCTGCGCAACCAGGAAAACAGCCTGGGTGATTTTGTAACGGATGCGTTCAGATGGGCCACCCAAACAGATGTGGCGATGACCAACAGCTCCTCGCTCAGAAGGGATTTCCTGGTTTATCCAGGGGAATCGGTGTTGCTCAATGCGGGGGATTTCAAGACCATGTGTCCGTTTCAAAACCACCTGGTCGTGGGAAAAGCCACCGGTGCGCAGATACTGCAGATCCTTGAAGGAGATGCACGGTCTGTCTCAAACCAGGTATCCGGAATACGGTATACGGCAGACCCCAGGAAACCCTACGGCAGGAGGATTGTTGAGGCCGCGATTGGAGGAGAGCCTGTCTCATCGGATCGCATGTATACCCTGGCCCACAATTCCTTCTGTGCCAGCCCCGAAAACATGGAAAAATACCTCCACCTGAAACCGGGTTCCATTGAATGGAAGGAGACCGGCCTCATGGATTATCAAGCCCTTATTGACTTTGCACGGCAACTGAAGGTGATTGACTACCCGAGCGAGGGAAAAGGAAGAATCGTAAGGGTTCCATGACAGATGATCTCGCAGGAATACGCCACAGAGTGCTTGATGATCCCTCCCTGAATGTGGTCCTTTACCAGCCCGAGATCCCTGCCAACACGGGCAACATCGCCCGGCTGTGCGGGGCCGCCGAGATGCGGCTTCACCTGATCCATCCGCTGGGCTTCCGGGTGGACGACCGGCATCTCAAGCGTGCCGGCCTGGACTACTGGCACGAAGTGGATGTCCAATACCACCCCAGCTTTGAGACATTCCTCGCAGGTATGGATATGCGCCGACAACTGCTGGCCTTTACCCGGCACGTAGCCACGCCCTATACCCATGCGAAGGTATCTCGGGGAGACTACCTCCTATTCGGTCAGGAGACCGGGGGGTTGCCTTCGGCTATTCGAGAATCGTATCCCTGTTATGCCATACCGATCTGGGGGAAGGTGCGGAGCCTGAACCTCTCCACCACCGTCGGCATCGTCGCCTATCACTATCTCCACCGGATGGGAAGGTTTTGAATGACAAAGATGACTGAAAAATGGGGGCGGATCCATACCCCCCTCAGAAAATAGAAGGCCATGGAACAAAAGGATTACTACGATATCCTCGGATTGAAAAAGGAATCAGGCCAGAAAGAGATCCGGGACGCATACCGTCGGCTGGCCCTGTTGCACCACCCGGACAGGAACAAGGACCGCCCTGAAGCGGCGGCCCGGATGAAAGAGATCAACGAGTCTTACGCCGTGCTGTCCGATCCCCGAAAGAGAAGCGAATATGACGCGCTCAGGCGGACCTATGGATCCTCTGCCTACGGCCAGTTCAGGCAGACCTATTCCGATCAGGATATCTTCCGGGGCTCGGACATCCAGCAGATCTTTGAGGAATTGAGCCGGGCCTTCGGCTTCAGGGGATTTGATGATGTCTTCAAGGAATCCTACGGCGCCGGATATCGAACCTTTGAATTCAGGAGGCCGGGGGCCTTTGGCCGTGTCTTTGCGGGCGGACCAGGTGTTGGCGGAAGCGCCCTGCTCGGCGGGTATCTGGGGAGGCTGATCCGATACGGGCTCAGAAAGAAATGGGGCTTTGAACTGCCCGAAAAGGGGACGGACCTGCAAGACAGGATTGTCATCTCCCCTCCGTTGGCCCGGCTTGGCGGTAAGATACACTATTCCTGCCGAAAAACGGGCAAGGAGCTGCGGGTGACCATCCCCCCGGATATAAGGTCCGGACAGCAACTGCGCCTGAGGGGTATGGGGGAGAGCGGCCGCGCCGGCGGAGAGGCCGGAGACCTTTATGTAACGGTCCGGATCAGAAATCCCCTGATCCAGAAGGCGAAAGACCTCATCGCCGCCATCCGCTCTTTCACGGCCTCGGCACGCCGTGGGTGAGCGCCGATTGTCTCGAAGCGCTCAAAATAGTCGCCGAAGAGGATCACCTGCCTCCGGAGGCGCCCGCCAGCCTCTCAACCCCTGGACCCTGGACCTTGTAGCCGCCAAGCCTTCAGGACAGATACGGCTCCCACTGTCTGGCCGTTTCGAGGATATATCCCGGGGGCACCGCCTCCACAATCCGGTTGTGCCCCGGCAGGAGGATATCCACCTCCAGCTTCGCCAATTCCATGAGAGACTCCTTGAGTTGCGCGCCACTGGCTCCGTAGAGATCGAAACGGCCGATGGCATAATCCGCATACACCGTGTCTCCGGGGATCAGGATCTTGTCCCGGCGGTTATACAGGCCGATGCTCCCTGCGGAATGGCCGGGGATATGGAGCACCTCCCAGGCCGTTCCACCCAGGTCCAGGGTCTCGCCCCCTCCTTCGAGTTTGCGATGGACCTGAAACGTGAAGGCCCCCGGACGGATCCCGTACTGGGCCTGGCACATGCCTTGGAACATGTCCATCCCGTATACCGCCCGTTCATCCCCCTGTTCGAGAAGAAGGGCCTCTGCCCTGTGGACCCAGAGTTCGGCATCCGGTATCGCCTGGAAGATCTCTCCGAGGCACCCGATATGGTCCAGATGGGTATGGGTCATGATAACCCTTTTGATATCCGTGAGCCGGATCCCGGCCTTCCGGATCGATTCAATCTTGTAGGGTCCCTTGCCCATCAGCCCGGCATCCACAACGGTCAGGTCCTTTGATTCGGGCCTGCCGATGAGGTAGACATGGGAATCAGGGATCATGTCGTCCCGGCCCGGGATAAAATAGAGGGTCTCTGTTATCTGCTTCATTGCGTTCTCCTTTCCGCCCAACACCATACCCGATTCCCCCTCCATATTCAAGGGCGCTTGCACTTCTCCGCATACAAAAGGTCCTGACGGCCGGGACATCAGACCCCGCGTCAGGCGCTGTCAGGGAAGAGGCGATACCCATTTTTCCGCTGACCCTATCGACCGGGTTAACCGGCGCTCTTCAAGGCAGCGGTACGGTGGCTTTATGTTGTGTGGTTACACGTTGAACTGACCCGGTTTTGAGCTTAGGCGAACCGCAGAGGGATGACGTTCGAATCAGCCTTTCATGCGACTATTCGATTGTTCCGGGACTTCTTTGGCTTTATGGTTTGTGCGGCGCAGAAATGGGTGTTAGAGACCAAGGTAGGCCTTTCGGACGTCACTATTATCCAAGAGTTCCGCCCCCGAACCTGAAAGAGAGATTCTGCCCAGTTCCATCACGAATCCTTTGTGGGCAAGGCCTAAAGCATTCTGGGTATTTTGTTCTACAAGAAGGACCGTCACGCCCAGTCCATTGATTTCCTCGACGACCTCAAACACCTCATCGACCAGAATTGGGGCCAATCCCAAGGAGGGTTCATCTAACATGAGTAACTTCGGGTTTGCCATGAGCCCTCGTCCGATGGCCACCATCTGTTGTTCACCGCCTGACAATGTTCCTGCAACCTGTTTTTCCCGTTCCTTGAGTACAGGGAATATGTCAAAGACACGATCCAGCCTTCGCGGACGCTCGGACTGCGGAATGATGTAACACCCCATCAAGAGGTTGTCGATCACCGACATTTCCGGGAAAAGCTTTCTTCCTTCAGGGACATGAACGATCCCTTTCTTCACAATCTCAGGAGGAGAGGCCTCATCGATGGGCTCTCCATTATAGGTGATAGAGCCCGACTGCCTTTGGAGAAGGCCGGAGACGGTTTTTAATAACGTCGTCTTCCCTGCCCCGTTCGCCCCGACCAGAGCAACGATGGCTCGCTCCGGCACATCGAGGGTAACATCCCATAAAGCTTGGATTTTTCCATAAGCAACCTGTAATTTTTCTATGACCAGCATATCATTTTCCTTTTGTCCCCAGGTAGGCGGCAATCACATCGGGATTCTCCACTATCTGTTCAGGAGGCGCGTCCGCAATCTTTTCCCCCTGATTGATGACAATGACGCGGTTTGAGCTATTCATAATGGCCTTGAGAACATGCTCGACCCAAATAATGGTCACACCTTCCTTGCAGATGCTGCGCATCAGTCCAGATGCCTGTTCAATTTCCGTGGGGTTGAGACCTCCCATGGGCTCATCCAATAACAGGAGCTTTGGATTTGTGGCCAAGGCCCTAGCAATCTCGAGCTTTTTTTGTTCGCTGAGTGTTAGATCCACTGCCAAAGCAGCAATCTTGGATGTAAGGCCCATGGTCACCAAGATCCTTTCTGCCTCAGATTCTGCTTCTCTCCGTGAAGGGAATCTTAAGAAAGCAGCCAGCGTGACATTCTCCAAGACACTCAGTTTTTTGAAGGGCTTTACGATCTGAAAGGTTCGGGCAATGCCCTTACGGGTCACCTCGTATGCCTTCATGCCTGCGATACTTTCTCCATCCAGGAGAATCTGACCTCGGGTGGGACGAATAAACCCGGCAATGAGATTGAAAGCCGTTGTCTTCCCGGCTCCATTGGGTCCGATCAGACCAAGTATTTCCCCTCTGCGGACATGGAACGAAAGGTCGTGAACCGCCCGCAAGCCACCAAAAAACTTTGTGAGTCCCTCAACCGTTAGCAAGACCGTTTTTTCTTCCATTAGCGTTGGACTCCAATCCAGAGGCGTAACTTTCCCCATATTCCTTCCGGCATATAGCGAATGGCCAGCATCATGGCGGCGCCGTAAAAAATCAGGTGGCCGACCAGAAAGAGCTCCCTGAAGGTCTCGCCAAAGGTGACCAGGACAATGGCCCCGATGAGAGGTCCCACCACCGTTGTCAGGCCACCGACAACGGCAATAAAAAGCATTTCAACCGAAAGGGCAATGGAGAAAACAGCGTCGGGGTCAACATAACGCAAGTACATGGCATAAAAACCGCCCGCGGCCCCGGCAAAAAAAGCGGATAAAGATAAGGCCGTGACCCTGGCCTTGATTGTGTTGATCCCTATCGCCTCGGCGCTGTCGATGTCCTCCTTCACGGCCAAAAGATATGCTCCCAGCCGCGTCCGGGACATTACATAGGTAGCAGATAAAGAAGCTATGACAATCAAGGCAATGATATAATAGAAAGGTATCTTGCTCTCCCACTTGGTTGCCTGTCTCCACAGGATCACATTCGGGAGGAACGTAATGAGTATGCAAACAGGACACTAGGCAACAGATTCCCAGTTCAGTGCGACCAGACGAACGATTTCTGCCACGGCAAGCGTGGAAAGGGCAAAATAGGGACCGCGCAGCCGGAAACAGATAAAGCCGATGGGCAATGCAATCACCGCTGCTGCAAATCCCCCGGCGATAATGCCGTACCACGGGGCGATTCCCAACTTGAGGTACAGAATCATGGTGGTATAGGCACCCGCACCCAGAAACATGGCGTGGCCGAATGAGACCTGACCTGAAAATCCACCGAGGATGTTCCATGAGGCCCCCAGAACCGTCCACATGAGGACCATAATCATCAAGTGTACGAAAAAGGTGCTGTGAACGACCAAGGGTGCGATCAACAGGAGGAGGACGGCGAGAGGGATAATAATCCTTTTCATGATTTACCTACTCCAAACAATCCGGAAGGCCGGAACAACAGGACAAGCAGGAATATGATGAGGCCGATGGCGTCCTTGTAAGGTACGGATATATAGACGGCCCCCAGGGATTCCACCAATCCCAAGATAACGCCTCCTGCAATGGCGCCCGGAACCGATCCAAGCCCTCCCAGAACGACAATCACGAAACATTTCGCCACAAGGATCTCACCAACCGTAGGATAGAGATACAGGGAAGGTGCCAGCAGAACACCTGCTCCGCACGCCAGAGCTGTCCCGACGGCGAAGGTAATGACCGCCATACGATTCACATCCACACCCATCAGCGCTGCTGCCTCGGGCTCCTGACTCGTTGCCCGAATCGCGCGGCCGGTGTCCGTTCGGGCAAGAAACCAGTAAAGGGCGACGGTGATCAATGCGGCGATACCAAAGGCCATAGCGAGGGGAATAGGTACGGCGATACCGAAGGGACGCAACGGCATAATTGCGTAAGACAACTTGATGGTTCGGTAATCCCCGGACCACATCAGGAGAGTGAGATTGACGATAAACAGGGAGAGCCCTGCCGTATATAGAAGGGTATTGAGTTCCCCTTCAGGCACGATGTTCTTGAGCAGAAAACGATATATGAAAACGCCGAGGAAAAAACCGATAGGAATGCACAGGATGATGGACAAAAAGGGATCTATCTTAAGTAAGGTGGTAGACCAGAAGGCCCCGTACATGCCCAGCATCACCATATCCCCATGGGCCATGTTGATGATGCGCATCACTCCGAATACGACTGTCAAGCCTACCCCGATCATCGCGTAAAGCGATCCCGTGAGAATACCGGTCACAATACTCTGGACAAAGGTCTCCATGATGAACTCGCAAGGATTTATGCACGCCCTTGGAAGAGAGGGCGTGCATAAGAAAGCAAGGTTGACTAACGTTTGACCGTATTGTCAGGAAAAACGACCTCGATCTCCGCATTTGCCTTGGGATAGACATTGAGAAGTTTGCCTCCCCTCCACTGGGCCAGAACCGAATGATCGGGCGAGTAGATATTCTGGTTGGTGTATTGATCGCCCAACGGTCCCTTGTAGTTGCCGAATTTCACTTTGCCAAAAACGGTCTTCATGTCTGTCTTTAGAAGGGCTTGACGAATGGCTTCGCGATCTGCTTCGAGGTTGCCTGTCAGGCTTGCCCGCTTCAAGGCATCCGCGATGATATACATGATGGCGTATCCTTCTACCTCATGTTCCTTTGGGTAGAATTTGTACTTTTCATAGAATTTCTTATAGAATTCCTTGGTTTCCGGATCGTTCGGGTTCCCGGACCAGGCTGCTGAGGAGAACAGATTTTCGCTGAGTGGTCCCAGTTCGGTGGCGATGTCGGCGACACCAAATCCACCCCCAAATCCGACAAATGCGCGAGGCGTTACCCCGATTTCTTTGGCCTGGCGTGTAAGCAGGATGGCATCTGTCGTAGAGACCGCGACCATGAGGAGAAAGTCTGGATTCTTGGCCTTTACCTTTATCATCAAAGGCTTGAAGTCGAGTGTATTGACCGAATAGGCTTCGTTAACGACGATGGGTACGTTTTGGGACTTGAGGAAAACCATGGCTGAGTTGGCGATGGTCTTTCCGAATACGGTATTGTCGTAGACGACGGCCGCGGATTTGGGCATGGCCCCGGGGGTTTCACTGATGAACTTGTTGAACCCTTGTGGATAGATCGAACCGGTCGGATTATTACGGAATACCCATTCAAAGCCTTTGGCCGTAATAATATCTGCTGAAGGGTGATCGACCACATAAGGGGTCTTCAGGCGCTGGGCCACTGAAGCGATTTCAACCGCCTGGCCTGACGCTCTGCCGCCCGTCAAAGCCAAGACCTTATATTGGGTGATAAGCTTTTCTGTTGCGGTTGCAGCTAAAGGATTCTTGGCCTGGTGATCCTCAATGATGACCTGGAGTTTTTTGCCGTGAACGCCCCCAGCATTGTTAATCTCCTCCAAGGCCATATCATACGCTTTTTTAAATTTGCTGCCGAACGGGGCATCAGGACCGGTCATGGGCAGAGGAGCACCGATTTTTAACGTCTCCTGGGCGAAAGATGGAATAGCCGTAAAAACTAAAAAAAAGACAGCCACTACGGATATATATTTCCTCATTGCAGCCTCCTTTCTCCAGAATGCTTGGAAATCCATTTTGCTCAAAAACACCCTGTTCAATAAATACGAATCTTCTCTCCTCCTTTCTTTATTTATGCTTCTCTTGGTTACAGAAGCAGACCCGGTGGATAACAGCGTTTGAAAGTCATATGTCATTTTGGAAATAAGAAATTGAAAAAACATTAGAGAAATCCCAATAGCGAGTCAAGCGAAAAATGGATATTCCTCTACGCGTCATAAATCCTTGCGAGGCTTTAAGGGCGCATAATCCAGTCTTGAAGCCAACGACTTCTCTGTTCATGACCAATTTCCCAGGGTCGGGACCACCCTCCCGCCTGAATCCATCAATTATCTGAACAACGTCGATCAGACCCTCGATCTTGGCATCAAACCATATACGGACTGCGACAGGTTCAAGAAGATCCTGAACCGCAAGACCATCGAGCCCGTCTGTTATCCCATGGGTCGGAAGAAAGAGACCCGGGGAAGGCCACAGTGCCCACGGCCCTCGGAAAGGAACTGGCGGGTGGAGGGGTTCGGGATGGCGGTGGCCGAACTGGATGATTCACGGGTGATCGCGGCCGCGATCGTCCCGAACGGGCCTGCCGATCTGGCAGGGATTGCTGCGGGTGCCGAGATTATCTCGTGGGGAGGAGAGCCGGTCAAGGCAGTCATCAGACAGATCGATGTCGAGCTCCAGTACGCCTTCGATCCCCTGAGGGGGTACTAAGCAACAATCATTGACCTGTCCCCATTACTCCCGTTTAAGAAGTGGGCGATGTTCTCAGGAAGTGTGCCATTTACGTCGATGAGTTCTGGCCGGGGAATCCCTCCCCATAGCTCGGATGCCCTTGAAATGACGGGATTCGCCTGAACTGAACGGATCGGAATCCGGTTGTAGGTCCCGGCAGCCAAGAAGGCCTTGGCGCCCCAGATAAGACCCACAAAGATCCGATTCATCAGGCCTGGGCAGGTGATGTGCGGGTCATGGAACCAATTGAGATTCCGAGAGGGCGTGTGGTGTTCTCGGTTCCAAAGAAGCCAGCCCAGAGACACCACCTCATGGGCGAGGAGGGACTCCGATCCGAATACGAGGCCCGGATCAGGGTCGGATGCAAAGCCCCGGTCCGGTCCGAAGGTCGTCTGTACCTTGGTCGCGACGCTAAGCACCAACCTCAATTTGTCTCTCAAGATCCTGGCGTCGTTAATCTCCGCCGTCTTTTCAAAAAAATGGGCGGCATCCCTGTGGAGTTCGAGCCGACAGTCATCCCGAAGCCATCCCACTGCGGCCTTCAGCCCGAGGGTAACCCCGGCGAGGGCGTGCCGGCTGACACGGGGAAGGAGTACAATGTGATCGACCCTCTTCAGGATGTTCGGAAAAAGCAATTCACCTTTCCAGTGACTCGCGTGTTCTGTGCGATCAGGAAAGAAGGCATCGAAACCCGCCTCTTCAAAGTAATGGACCTCGGCGCCCGATTCCAGGGCGGCATGGTGAAGTCCGTTTCGCAGGAAAACATCGCGGCTCGACCCCTTTTGAACCCCCTTGTCCTGGTAGACTGACTGCACACCCGCCTTATCTCCTACGATCACCCGTCCAGCGCCTTTCTCGATAAGAAGGCGAACCATACCCCTCACGGCAAGCGGGGAGGTTGTGGCAGGGTATCTGTTTGCAGAGTTGGCGACTGGTTTGATGAAGACGGTATCCCCCCGGGACAGCCAGGTGAAATCGGTTGCCGCTTCCGCTACTCGTCTCACTGCAGCGACAACGGATTCCTCATTAGAACCTTTCGGCACAACGCAAATGGCAACCTGCTCACTCGATCGTGAAAATTCCGGCGGAGATCCTGTCATCGCCTAATCCCCTCAATCGCGGACGGGATTGAATCCATGTTTCCTCATGATCTTCTGATAGGTCCCATCTTCCTTGATCATTTTCAGCCCACGATTGAAATCATCCACCTTTTGTCTGTAATCCGGTCTGCTTTTTGAAAATGGGACATAGAGCGACATCGTTTCCAAGGGCTCGCCCAATACTTCCAGAGAATCCGCCTTATCCGGGGATTCCTGCTTTAAGTAAAAAAGGATGGTCTGACGAGATTCGATGATCAGGTCGATTCGCTTATTCAATAACCTGGTTATATTTGTCTTGGCCTCATAGGCTTCAATCTTGTGCAGATAGTCGGCTTTTACAAATTTCTCAGGATAGCCATACCCGAAACCGGTCCCAATCTTGTAAGGTTTCAAATCTTCCAGCTTGGAATATTTGATATCATCCTGGGACCTCTTAAAGAAAACAATTTCGGTCGCAGCGACGGGGTCTGAATAGGCAAATTGCATTGCCCTTTCTTTGGTATAATAGGAAGCCCCAAGACCGTCGTAATCCCCTCTTGCGGCCTCCATCTGCGCCCTCTTCCAGGGGAGCCATACGGTCTCCAGCCTGTAGCCGACCCGTTTTAAAGCCTCTCTGACAATTTCAACGGTATATCCCCCCCCTTCCAGGTCTTTTCCATAGTGAGGCGGCCAGGAAGTCTCATGGGCAAGGACCATTACCTTGTCATCAGCACAAACCCGACTGCCGAATGCGGTCGGGCAAAGGCAAAAAACGGTCAGTACAAGGACGATACGCCTATGGAATCTCATACCCTTCACCCCCTTTTCGGATTAATGCCAGTTATCTGTGATCCTTTCAATGGTGCCGTTTTCCGGCAGTCTCGTTAGCGAAGTCCGCAAGATCGAACAGATCTCATCGGATGCTCCCTTTAACGGTTGCTGCAGGGTTATTGGATTTCTCACATTTCTTCGGGGCATGTTTCAGCCATGGCCGTATTAAAAACAGGGTTCGCAGGACATCAAAAATGCCCGTACAGATCTGTACCATGGACATCGCGGGTGGGGATTTTCCACTCCATATGGATTCTCCCGTCCTTGGTTGTCACCGCCGGTCGTGTATCGGAATTTACCAGATATTCCGTCTGAATGCAAATGCTACGGCCTGCGTTTTCAGGAGGGCCGATTCATTCTGAGAGAATCAGGCCGGTCTCCACTTCTTTTCCGGACGCAATGAGCAATGGGTGGGGCACGAGAGGTGCGGGCTGGCTTTGTGTCCCAGAAGAACTTTCATCCAAGGCAGGCGCCCTGCACCCACGGCATCCGATTCTACTTGCAAATTAAGAAAGCCATGACTATAATCCTGCACCTCAAAAAAATGTTTGTTTATTTTGATGAGGTTGAATATATTATTAATAATTTAAGAAAAAGATGTATATGGAAAGCCAAAAAATAGAAATCGACACCAAATATTTTATGGAAATCCGAAGGGTGATTGCCCTGCGGGGCCCCAACCTCTGGGCAAGTTTCCCAGTGCTTGAGGCATGGGTAGATCTCAAGAAATTCAATGACATCGCCTCTAATGAAATGCCCGGCTTTAACGACCGGCTCATGGCCTGGCTCCCGTCGCTCATTGAACACCGGTGCAGCATTGGGGAGCGGGGAGGTTTCTTTGAACGCCTTCGCCGCGGCACCTACCTCGCGCACATCCTGGAACACGTTGCCCTGGAGGTGCAAGGCCTCGCCGGAACGCCGGTCGGTTTCGGCAAAACACGGGAAACGGATGAAACCGGCCTATACAAGGTGGTCATTGAGTATGAGGAAGAGACCCTGGCCAGGGAGTGTTTGCAGGTGGCCCATCGGATCTGTTTCGGTGCGGTCTACAACCGGCCGTTTGACCTTCCCGGCGAGATGGATCGACTGAGGGACCTGGCCCAGGACGTCTGCCTGGGGCCAAGCACCCGTGCCATCGTGGAGGCCGCCAAAAGGCGCAGAATCCCGGTGCGCAGGATGAATGCAGGGAGTCTGGTCTTGTTGGGACACGGAAGGCGCCAGCACCGCATACAGGCCTCGGAAACCGGCCGGACCTCGGCGATCGCCGAAGGGATTGCCCAGAACAAACAGATTACCAAGGCCCTGCTGAAGGCGGTAGGCGTTCCCGTGCCCTATGGCCGGGAGGTACGGGACGCCGAAGACGCCTGGTCCGCGGCCGAGGATGTCGGCCTCCCGGTGGTAGTGAAACCGCTTGACGGGAATAAGGGCCGCGGGGTAACCGTCAACCTGAGCAACCGTGAGGATGTCATGGCTGCCTATGAGGCCGCCCGGGTCGAGGGTTCCCAGGTCCTGGTGGAGGCGTTTATCCCCGGAAACGACTATCGGTTGCTCATTGTGGGGAATCAACTGGTGGCTGCCGCGCACAGGGAACCCGCCCACGTCATGGGAGACGGCCTTCATACGGTCCGGGATCTCATCCACCGGGAAAACGAGAATCCGCTGAGGGGAGACTCCCACGCCCGTCCGCTGAGCAGGATCGCCGTTGACGACGTTTCCCAAAATCTACTTTCGGAGCAAGGTGTTACCCTCGAATCCGTGCCGCCGGCAGGGATGAGGGTATTGCTTCGGCGAAATGCGAACCTGAGCACGGGCGGAACGGCCGTGGATGTGACCGATCAGGTCCATCCGGAGATCGCCCGGGCGGCG
>ENA-OSEO01002206-OSEO01002206.1-sediment-metagenome-genome-assembly--contig:-NODE-2206-length-28886-cov-4.505988_pt1 | contig 28886 bp, 22 predicted proteins | sample MGYA00237883_ERZ534232 | MGnify/ENA metagenome assembly ERZ534232 | reverse complement strand
AAGAGATTCTTTTGCCGCGACCGGCTGAGATGCCATCCACCGTTTTTCCCCTTCGGAATAGGGCCAGGCCTGCTCCTGGCGTCGAACCGAAAAGCCTCTGTGACACATCGCCCAATGCCTTTCTGTATTGGACCCCTTCTGAAAAAGACCGCCAGAGGTTCGCAGGAAAGAGACGCGAATCGCAGTCTGTTCTTGCGGGCGAGTGTAATCCACCCGAAAAAAGTGTTGACAACCTCTGAAAATTTAAATTACATGTTGAGGAAAATTTAAAATGAGCGCTCGAAATAAATTGAGCGGTCTTTTCGGTTTTTCATTTCCGGGCCAAGAAATAGGCCGCTTCAATGTTTCGACCCATTGAGCTATGTCATCTTGAGGGGAGGTCGGCGTGAAACTTAAGGATAGAGTCGCCATTGTGACAGGCGCTAGCCGGGGGATCGGCAGGGCGATAGCAGCGGGTTTTGCCAAAGAGGGTGCGAATGTGGTCGTGGCTGCGCGGAGTGCGAACCAGAAGCATGAAAGGCTTCCCGGTACTATCTATGAAACCGCTGAAGAGGTCGAGAAGCACGGTCGCCGCGCATTGCCCGTTCAATGCGATGTGACGGACGAGAACAGCGTCCAGGCGATGGTCGATGCGGCACTCAAGGAATTCGGGCGCGTAGACATCCTTGTGAACAATGCCGGTGTGGCATTCTATTTTCCAGTTGTGGAGACGCCTCTCAGGAAATGGGAGATCGTAATCGACGTCAACCTGAAGGGCGTCTTTCTGTGCAGCAAGGCCGTTCTCTCTTCGATGATCGAGAGGCGGAGCGGATCGATCATCAATATCTCTTCGCTCGCCGCCGACGAGCGGGATGAAGGCACCGTCCCGACAGGCGTGGCCTATGCCGTAGCGAAGGCTGCGGTCGATCGGTTTACATGGGGTCTGGCTACGGAGGTTGGAAAGCACAATATAGCCGTCAATTGCATTAAACCCAAAAATGTCGTCAGCACCGAGGGGATGCGTTTCTGGGTACCGGAAAAGGATCGGCAAGGCTGGGAGCCGCCGGACAGAATGGTGAAATGCGCCGTTTTTCTGGCAGCACAGCATGCAGGTTCGGTTACAGGGACTGTCGCGACGGATCACGAGCTATGTGCGTGGCACGGCTTATAACAACCTATCTTTGAAACGAAGGAGACGATCATGGCAATCAAGACACCCCAGGAGTACATTGAGAGCCTCAAGGACGGGCGGGTTGTATATTGTAACGGCGAAAAGGTGCCGGATGTGACCGAACATCCGGTTTTGAAGGTCTGCAGGGACTGGGTGGCCATGGACTATGTCCTGAACAATGATCCGGCGTTTCAAGACCTGTTGACCGAGGTCAACGAGGAGGGTGAGCGCGTGAGTTTTGCCCTCATGCCGCAACGCACACGGGAGGATCTGCTGAGGCTTCGGGAGGTGGTGAAACTGTGGGCCCGGGTCTGCTTTGGCAAGCCGCCGGGCGCCAAATTCGTGGCCAAGGATGGACTGAATGCGGTCACGGTGGTCAGTCGACGTATCGACAAGAAATATGGCACCCACTATGCGGAAAACGTGGAGGCCTACCGAAAGCACCTCCAGAAAAACGATTTAGCCTTTGCCATGGGCCTCACGGACGTTAAGGGCGACAGGGGGCTTCGCCCTCATCAGCAGGCTAATCCCGACTATTATGTGCACATTGTGGAAGAGCGTAAGGATGGCATTGTGGTCAGCGGCGCCAAGACCCATATCAGCCAGGCCCCCCTTTGCAATGAAATCCTGATTGCCCCCTGCCGCGCCATGCAGGAAGCCGACAAGGCCTATGCTGTCGCCTTTGGGGTCCCTGTCAATGCCAAAGGCCTGACGTTGATTTCTGCGGAGCCGGAAATCACGGCCGAAACTAGTCTCTTTGATCATCCCATTGCCAAGAGCGTATTCATTAACGATGCGACCCTCATCTTTGACAAGGTTTTCATACCCAATGAGAGGATTTTTCTGAAAGGGGAATGGGAGTTCGCCGGGCCGGTGGCTTACATGTTCGCCAATTTTCATCGACTCAGTGCTGAGACCTACAAGGCCATGGAACTGGAGCTGTTCACAGGCGCGGCCGCTCTCATGGCCGATTACAACGGCATCGACAAGGCTGCCCATGTGCGCGAGAAGTTGACTTGGCTGGTGATGTACACCGAGGCCGTGGACATTCTCGGCAAGGCTGCGTGCGAACACTGCAACGCGGAACCTGATTCGGATCTGGTATATCCCAACCCCATGATTGCGAATATCTGCAAATTCCATTTTGCTGATAACTGGCACCAGGCAACTAAGTATATTCAGGATATCGCTGGCGGCATTATTGCCACCTGCCCGTCATCAAAAGACTTCTTTCATCCGGAACTCCACGACATGCTGGACCGTGCCTTAGGTGGAAAGGCAGGGGTGCCCACGGAAGACCGGCTTCGGCTGGTGAAGCTGATTCGCGATCTAACCTCGTCCTACGAGGATGTGCTTACCATCCATGCAGAAGGGTCCCTGGAGGCCCAGAAGCTCTCCATCTTGGTCTTAGGGGATTTTCCCCGTTACAAGGCCGCAGCGATGCGGGCTGCCAGGATCAGCAACCCGAAACCGCACCCCCTGTTTGAGTCCCTTCCGGAGTTTCCCCCCCGGCTGTAGTCGTGGGAAGCTGCCCAGGTTTCGAAGGCCGGAACCCACGGAGGGTGTCTAAAACAGCGCCGGGAAGACACACCCGGCCACCACGGAAATGATCATTGCTGTCTGGAGGAGATATATGGAAAAGAGATGGGATAATTTCTGGCCTCCCTTTGTTCCCAAGGCCTTCTACCTGGAAAAGCCTTTGACCGAGCATATTCGGGACTGGGCCAAGATATGCCCGGATCGGATTGCCCTCCGTTTTTACGGGCAGGATACGACGTACGCGGCGTTGAATGAGGCGGTGGACAGGTTCGCCAACGGGCTCATCCAATTGGGCCTGAAAAAAGGGGATCGGGTGGGGCTATTTATGCAGAACTGTCCGCAGTTTGTCATCGGGTTTCTCGGGATACTGAGGGCTGGCGGGATCGTGGTTTCGCTTAACCCTATGTTCAAGCGGTCTGAACTGATCTATGAAATCCATGATGCGGGGGTGGAGACGCTGGTGGTGATGGACGCACTGTACCCTGAAATTCTCAAGATCAAAGATGAACTGGCGATTCAGCATGTTATCGTGACGGGTCTCGGGGAGTATCTTCCTGAAAAGACGGTGTTTCCGCCCCCTGAAGAGGCGATGGCCACGGCAGGATCGTTTGCCGGCACCTTGGATTTCAAGGATATTCTGAAGGATGCCTCTCCCGAACCCATATGCCAGATCGAAGATATGGAAAACGATCTGGCGCTGCTTCAGTATACGGGCGGCACTACCGGCATCCCCAAGGGGGCCATGATCACCCATTACCATCTGGCCTTTGCGACTGTTGCCACCGCCTATTGGTTTCGGTTGAGGGACGATGACGTGTCCCTGGGGGTTACCCCTTTCTTCCACGTTATGGGCATGGTGGTGTGCATGTGCGCACCTCTTATCAGCGGGGGACAGGTGATTGTCCTTTCGCGATTTCTGCCTGATATCACGGCCCGGGCCATTGACCATTATCGATGTACCTTCTGGACCGCAGCTACCACCATGTTCGTGGCCCTCCTCCAGCTCCCGGATCTCCACAAATATGATTTCAGCTGTTTTCGGCTCCTGGTAAGCGGAGGGGCCCCCATCTCGCTTGAGATACAGAATAAGGTGAAAGAGATTGCCCCGAAGGCCTTTTTGGGAGAGGGATACGGTCTCAGCGAGTGCACCTCTGCCGGAGGGGTGGTCTCGCCCTTGTATGCCTATAAACCGGGGTTTGTGGGAATCCCCCAGTACAGCGATGTGGCGATTATGGATCTCGAAACCGGCACTAAGGACCTTCTTCCCGATGAAGTGGGGGAAATTGTCATGAAAGGCCCTACGGTCATGAAAGGTTATTGGCAAAGACCGGAGGAGACGGCGCAGGTTCTCAAAGACGGATGGCTCTATACGGGCGACATGGGTTTGATGGATAAAGACGGCTATATCAAGGTGGTCGGGAGAAAGAAGGAGGTGATCCTCTGCTCCGGGTTCAATGTATTCCCTACGGACGTGGAGGATGTCTTGTATCAACACCCGGCCGTTGCAGAGGCTGCCGTCATTGGAATTCCGGACGACTACCGAGGAGAGACACCGAAGGCCTTTGTTGTCTTGAATGTAGAACAAAGGGGCAAGATAACGGAAGACGACATCCTCCTCTGGTGCAAAGAGAGGATGGCCGCCTACAAGCGGCCCCGAAAGGTTGAATTCTGTGAAAGCCTGCCCAAGAGCGGGGCTGGAAAGATATTGAAGCGGTTGCTGGTGGAAAGAGAAGCCAATGTGGGAAAGGAGGTTTAAGAGGAGAGGAACACAAGGGGCGGAAGGCTGTATAGTAGACCATTTTACAAGACAAGGAGGATACCAATGATTAAGGCGAAAAGAAGGTTGGCAATCGGACTGGCCATTATGATGGTCATCGGCATGGCAGGCCTTGCAATGGCGGAACAGGCCCCTAAGCCCATCACATTGAAACTCCAGGGGCACCTCATTCCCGGGGATATGAAGCGGACTGTAGGGCGCTTTGTGGATGCAGTGGAGTCCATGAGCAACGGACAGATCAAGATCAAACTGTTCGGTTCCGACGCCATTGTTCCCACCAAAGAGATCCTGAATACGGTGGGAAGCGGCGCCCTGGAAATGGCATTGATCGCAGAAGGTTACTGGCACAAGCTCATTCCGGTCAGCGAGGTGGCAGGACTGCCGTTTGCGTTTCGGAATATATGGGAAGCGGAATATTTCATGTACCACATGGGCTTTGCCGATATGCTGAAAAAGGGCTATGCCAAATACAATATCTATCACCTCCCTTATGAAGCCTACCCCGTTGGTATCATGTCCAAGAAGCCCCTCAAGACAGTGGAGGACTTTAAGGGCGCGAAGATCAGGGGGTATGGCGTGATGGCGGAATGGTTGAATCAAATGGGGGCCTCCACCACTTACATATCAGGGGGCGAGCTCTACACGGCCTTGGCCACAGGCGTGGTCGAAGGAACCCACTGGGGGGATGCAGGTCCCATGTATATCATGAAATTCCATGAGGTCTTGAAGAACTATATGATGCCGGAGCCCATTATGGGGGGGTGGAACAATCTGCTCATCAATATGGATGTATGGAAAAAACTGACCCCGGTTCAGCAGAGAATTATTGAGAGCGCTGCCCTGGGCAATGGGTTCTGGAGTACAACCAACACCCGTATCATCGCCGAGAAGTCCCTCAAGAAAATGGTTGCTGATTGGAATGTGAAGGTCAACAAGGTCCCGGACGATCAGATCGACAAAATGACCGATGCCGCCAAGGTCGTTTGGGACAAGGTGGCTGCAAAAGACCCTACCAATGCTGAGGCCATCACCAAGATGAAAGGATTTCTCAAAGAGCTGGGCTATATTAAATAACCGTCTTTTTTTGTCAATGAGGTGGAGGAGGGTTTTCCTCCTCCACCTCCCGGGGGAGCTCATGACAAAGATCCAAACATGCCTGCGTGTCATTGACCTTCTGAGCGAATGGTCCGGAAGACTGGTAAGCTACTTTATTTTTTTTCTCGCCTTGGTTGTAGGTTATGAGGTGGTAGTCAGGTATGTCTTCAACAGGCCGACTATTTGGGTGAATGAGGTGTCGGCCATGTTTTTCGGGACATTCATCCTCATCGGTGGTGCCTATACGGCCAGTAAGGGGGCTCATGTGAACATGGATGTCATTTACGGCACGTTCAGCCCCCGATTCAGGGCACTGCTGGATATACTCACTTCCTTTCTGGCCTTTGTCTTTGTGGGCGTTCTGGTGTGGAAGGGGGGGGAGGGGGCCTGGCGGTCCATCCGTATGTTGGAAGAGGCCTCCACCCAGTGGGGCCCACCTCTATACCCCTTTCGAACCGTGCTTCCGCTGGGGGCTTTCCTCCTTTTTCTACAGCTCACAGCCAAATTAATCCGCGATGTGATCACCCTCGTGACGGGAAAGGAGCCTAACCAATGGAAGTCGGAACCATAACGATCCTTCTCTTTTCCTCCCTGGTCGTGGGCCTCCTCACCGGCCTTCCTCTGGTCTACATCCTTGGGGGGTTGGCCGTAATCTTTACCTTTTTCCTTTTGGGGCCTGCGTCTCTGATCATGATCTCTGCCACCGCATTCGGCGTGATGAACAACTTCATATTGATCGCCATTCCTCTGTTTGTTTTTATGGGGATTGTCTTGCAGCATTCAGGGATTGCCGAGGCCATGTACGAGATGATGTATAAATGGATCGGCGGGATCCGCGGCGGACTGGCCATGGGAACGGTCGTCATCTGCACTTTTTTTGCCGCCATGAGCGGCATCAGCGGCGCGGCTACCGTGGCCATGGGCGTGATTGCGCTTCCCTCCATGCTGAAACACAATTACCATAAGAATATCGCGGTTGGATCTATCTCAGCAGGGGGCGCCCTGGGTATCCTTATACCGCCCAGCGTGCTCATGATTGTCTATGGCGTTTTTGCAGGCGAATCCATCGGGGCCCTCTTCGCCGGAGGATTGGTGCCTGGCATCCTTCTGGCGGTGCTGTTTATCGCCTATATTGCTATACGATCCCATTTCAACCCGATCTTGGGACCTGCTGTCCCGAAAGAAGAGAGGGCGGACTGGCGGGAAAGACTGATATCCCTACGGGCCGTTATCCTCCCCATCATTTTGATTTTTCTGGTGCTGGGGACCATCTTCAAGGGGGTTGCCACGCCCACCGAGGCTGCGGCTATTGGGGCACTGGGGGCCCTTCTGTGCGCCGCTCTGGCCGGAAAGCTCACTTGGGCGGTTTTCACGTCCTCCCTTCAACAGTCCCTCGGCCTTTCCTGCATGGTCATCTGGATTATCATCGGCGGGTCTTGTCTGACGGCTATCTATACAGCGCTGGGTGCAGTCGATTTCATCAGGGACATGGTGAGCGTGCTGCCCGTTTCCCGATATGTGGTGCTTTTTGGCATTCAGCTCAGCCTGATTTTTTTGGGGATGCTCCTTGATCCGGGAGGCATCATTATGATATGCACGCCCGTGTTTGTCCCTGTCATCAAGGCACTAGGGTTTGATCCGGTCTGGTTTGGGGTGTTGTTTATCGTCAACATGGAGATGTCTTATCTGACGCCTCCCTTTGGATTCAATCTCTTTTACATGAAGAGCATCGTACCTGAATCGGTCACCATGATCGATATCTACAAGTCGGTTCTGCCATTTGTGGGGCTTCAGGCCTTTTGCTTACTTTTGTTGATTGTTTTTCCACAGCTTGTCACCTGGCTTCCCAGCGTCTTGATTCAATAGAAATTCGAGGAGGAACATCCATGAAAGACCGTTTGAAAGGTAAGCGAATTCTCGTCGTGGACGATGAAGCGGATGTACTGGAGACACTTTCAGAGGTGCTTTCCATGTGCGATGTGGTCCCTGCATCCAGTTTCGAGATGGCCAAGGAGCGATTAGAGACTGAGCATTTTGATATGGCGATTTTGGACATTATGGGCGTGGATGGATATCAATTGCTTGAGATTGCAGTGAGAAAAAAGGTAACTCCCATCATGCTGACCGCCCATGCATTGAGTGTTAACGATACGGTGAAGTCATTCAAGAAAGGGGCGGCTTCCTACATACCCAAGGAAGAAATGATGAATATCGCCGTTTTCCTAAATGATATCTTGGAGGCTCAGGAAAAGGGCAAAAGCGTGGTAGGGAGATGGCTTGAACGCCTTTCCTCCTATTATGACCAAAAGTTTGGATTGGGCTGGCAGAAGCAAGACAAGGAGTTCTGGGATAAATTCGGCTCCTGGCTATAACCAACAATCGAAATGAGCGTTTCGCTCTGAAGATGAGAAGGGAAGACGGAATGGATTTCAACTTGACCCGCGAACAGCGGGAGATTAAGCAGGCTGCACGGGAATTCGCCGAAGGGGAGTTCCGGGACGTGGCCAGAGAATGCGATCGGGAAGAGAAGACCAACCTGGAGATCATCAAAAAGGCCGCGGAGCTGGGTTTTGTCGGGCTATTTATTGATGAGAAATACGGGGGTGGCGGGTACGGATATCTCGAGAACGCCCTGGTAACCGAGGAATTCTGGCGGGTGGATCCGGGACTGGCTGGGGCTACGCTCTGCCCCTGTTTTGGCGCGGAAATGCTCCTGCTTTTTGCAAGTGAGGCGCAGAAACAGAAATACCTGCCGCCGATCTGTGAAGGTAAGGCCATCAGTGCGGTGGCCGCTACCGAGCCTGATGCGGGGAGCGATGTGCTTTCCGTTACGACCCGGGCGGAAAGAGTCGGCGACTCCTATGTGGTCAATGGGAGCAAGATGTTCATCTCCAATGGCGACATCGCCGACTTTTTCGTAACGTTGTGCCTGAGCAATCCAGACGCCGGGGAGAGGCACAGCCGGCACAGCGTTCTCGTGATTGATGCCAACAGCCCTGGGATCACCCGCAGCAAGATCAGAGGCAAAATGGGCGTCCGGGCACACGACACGGCTGAGATCTTCTTCAGCGATGTCAAGGTGCCGGCCGAGAACCTGATCGGCAAGGAGGGAGATGGCTTTCGGTGTTTCATGGCCTTTTTTAACCGATCCCGGGCGTATGTGGCGGCCCAGGGGGTGGGGGTTGCCCAGGGCGCCCTGGAGCTGGCGATCAAACATGTCAAGGTCCGAAAGCAGTTCGGAACCGTATTGGCTTCCTTTCAAATGGTCCAGGGCAAACTGGCTGAAATGGCGACCCTGACCGAGGCTGCCAGGAATCTGGTGTACAAGGCCGCATGGAAACTGGACAATGGAGATCCCCAGGAAATGCTCATCTCCATGGCCAAATGGTTTGCCGCAGAGAACGGGGTCCGGGTGGTGGACGAGGCCCTTCAGCTTCATGGTGGATACGGGTACATCGATGAATACGACATCAGCCGCTTTTATCGCGACGCCAAGATCGTGGAGATCTACGAAGGCGTCAAAGATATTGAAAAACTGATCATCGCACGACAACTCTTGAAAGGAAAGGGCCTGAAAATAATGGGCTGGTAAGATTGAAGGATCTCCGGCTGTGTTGCATTTTCAAAAGGAGCAAACGATGAAGATTGACCATGTCGGCGTCGTCGGCTGTGGTGTCATGGGTTCGGGAATCGCCCAGATTTGCGCCATGAAAGGCTATAGAGTGGTGGTATGTGAAAAAACCGAAACCCTTCTTGGTAAAGGAATGGCCTTCATCCAAAAGGAACTGCTTTGGCTGGCAAAGGCCGAGAAGTTAAGCGATGACGAGGCTAAAACGATTTTTGGTAGAATCAAAAAAGCCACAACCCTCAATGCGTTTGACGTCTGCGATTTGGTCATTGAGGCAGTCACCGAGGACCTCGAACTCAAGAAAAGCCTTTTCAAAGAGTTGGATGGTGTTTGCCCGGACCACTGTCTTTTGGCAACCAATACATCGGTTTTGCCCGTGATTGAAATGGCCCGGGCTACAGGCAGACCGGAGAAGGTTCTGGGCGCCCATTTTCTGACACCGCCCCCCGTGATACCCCTCCTTGAACTGGTTCAAACCCTCATGACCAGTGAGGAGACGCTAAAGGAGATCACTGATTTTGGCCGCAGCCTTGGAAAGCGGGTGGTGGTATCACAGGATCGACCGGGATTCATTGTCAACCGCGTCCTGACGTCCATCCTGTTCAATGGGGTCCGATTGCTGGAGGAAGGCATCGCGGACAAGGAGTCTATCGATGCGGCCATGGAAGTGGGCCTGGGACTCCCCATGGGGCCTCTGCGATTACTGGACCTTATCGGAATGGACACGGTGGTGCTGGGAAGCGATGCCCTGTTTAAAGAACTCAATGATCCCCAGTATGCCTGCCCCATCTCCATTCGAAGAATGGTCGCGGCAGGGTGGCTGGGCAGGAAATCCGGAAAGGGCTTTTATAAATATAGCGATTGAGTTGTATATGTCTTGGGGTATAGAGCTCCTAACGGACAAACATGCACATCAGGATCAAGAGATGCAAATTTAAGAGGTGTTTTTCCATGCGGGGACCTCATGAATAGAGGTAGATGGTTGACTGAATTTTATAGATGTTGCACGAAAAGTGGCTTATGTCAAAGAAAATCGAGGGGTCGGAAGTTGCTGCGTCTTCATTCACCCATTCGTAGATGCCAGACATCCGGCGCCAGACCTCTGTGATTCGGCAAGTCCACAGGTCTTTTGCTGCTTTCAAAGATTTCGTGGCATCAAAAACGTGGAGGATGCCTCCGGTTTGGGTGAAAACACTGCCTCAAATTCCAAGAATTTCCACTCTTACCCTATCGCCGTTTTTATATCGGGATCCAACATTTCTTCAAGTTCAAAAACCACTTATAATGATAACAAGATATTTCGACTGCTCGTATTAAAATTACCTTGTTCAACTATTTTAGCAACTCCTGCCACTTTCATTTTCAAACACGGAAAGGAGGTGATAGGGAACGATTGAGAGTCCGCCTGAATTTTTTTAAACAGGCTTATCCCGCTTTCTTATGATTTCCAAAAATGGAGGGGTGTTATGATATCAAGGATTGATTGGAGAAGAGTTCTTTGCTCTTTCGCCGCAGTAAGCGTTCTATTTTCTTTCCATACATCTCAGACCGTATTTGCTGAAACACTACCCAAGATGCCCAAAGTGGTTGCCCCCGGATACAGGATTCAACCGCTCATGCCCAAAACAGAAGTCAACGGTTTTAACGGAGTAGCCTTTGACAGCGAGGGCAACCTTTATGGTGGCGTGGTGCTGGGATCTACCATCTACAAGATCAACAAGGAAACAGGGGAGATCAGTACTTTTATCCTTCCGCCCGAAGGCATGGCGGATGATCTAGTCTTCGAGCCGGGCGGTCGGGTAATCTGGACTGCATTCTTTCTGGGCAAGGTCTTTGCCCGGGGTGCGGACGGAAAGATCATCACACTCGCCGAGGGGTATCCCGGTGCCAACGCCATCGCACGAAGTAAGGATGGCCGATTGTTCTTTGCACAGGTTTTCCTGGGTGATGCGCTTTATGAGCTGGACCCTTCGGGACAGAAGAAACCCCGCAAAATTGCTGAGAAACTGGGCGGTTTAAACGCTTTTCAGGCGCACACGGACGGTTTCATTTATGGTCCCAGGTGGTTCAAAGGCGATATTGTGAAAGTCAATGTGGAAACCGGTGAAGTTGAGACCATTGCAGACGGTTTTGAGATTCCTGCAGCTGTAAAATTCGATTCAAAGGCCAACCTCTATGTCATTGACAACAAGGCCGGAGAATTGATTCGGGTGGATATCAAAACCGGTGAAAAAAGGCTCATCGCAAAATTGGTCCCTCACCTGGATAATCTTGCCATTGACGCACAGGATCGCATTTTTGTCAGCACCAATGGTGATGGAAGCATCTTCGAGGTGGATGCGGCCACAGGTAAAGTCAGAACCGTTCTACACGGCAGACTGGCCTGCCCTCAGGGAATTGCCGTCTGGGACAGCCCCAATGGAGAAATCCTGTTTGTAGCGGACAACTTTGCCTATAAGCGCGTGGATGGTTTTACCGGAGAGGTCAAAGAGTCCACAAAGGGAGGCGCTTTTCCCAACGCCGCGTCCATCACCGGGGATAAGGTGCTCATGAGCGGATGGTTCCGCAAAGTGGTTGAGGTTTTTGATGCCAAGAACGACGATCTGCTCTACGGTTTTTCTGGTTTCAAGGTTCCTCTTGGCATGTTGATGCTGGACGATGGAAGTATCCTGGTGGCCGACGCGGGGGACGGAACAATTGTCAGGCTTCGGGATAAGGAAGGCAAAGAGAGGGAAGTGGTAGCCAAGGATCTGGTCCTGCCCGTCTATCTGGCAAAAGCCGGCCCTGACGCCGTTTACGTGACTGAATTTCTTCCCGGCAAACTCACCAAAATAAACCTCAAGACCGGAGAAAAAACTGTTGTGGCATCGGGTCTCAGAAAACCCAAAGGAGTTGCGGTCAAACCAGATGGCACCGTTCTGGTGGTCAACGTGGGGACCAAGGAACTGCTTCAAATCGACCCGAAAACAGGGGATATCAAACCATTGCTTCAGGATCTGCCTGTCGGCCTTTTTGTTCCTGAGAAGTTTCTACCGGCCTTTACACTCAGCGGTGTCGCGGTTTCAAAGGCCGGGAACATCTATGTGACCAGCGATACCGAAAACGTGATTTATAAAGTCTCACCGAATAGATAAGAAAACGAGAAAAAGTTCGCACTCCGCTCAGTGGGTGCGGACTTTTCAGTTTATTTTCAACGTCTCTTACGTCGGCTATCTGTTCTTCCTGGCTTGTTCGAATTTCGCAAGTATCGCTCTGGGCGTTCCTGTTGCACTCTCGTAACGCGGCATTTTGATGCCCTCAAATCCGGCAAAATATATGGAGTGCCATGATTCACAAAAAAAGTGATGCGAATCTTCAATGCCGAAATTAATGCTATTGGCGATGGGACGGTAGGTTCCAATCAAAAATGGACATCAGCGGAATAACGAATACTAACTTGGGGATTCTTTTCATTACCATCTCCGATCTTAAGATTTTCCGGACTTCTCATTGCGTGATTTTCGCGGAGATTCAATGTGTCATGTGTAAATCATCGAGAGCTCAGGTTTGTGAAGCCATTCTGGCTGTTCCTTTAACATAAAAAGTAGTTGGTCAATTTTCAAATGGTAACAAAGTCCATTTTGTTGCGTTTAGCATGGAAATGCCCCAGGCTAAACTGTCAATGGTCCAGGGCAAACTGGCTGAAATGGCGACCCTGACCGAGGCTGCCAGGAATCTGGTGTACAAGGGCGCATGGAAACTGGACAATGGAGATCCCCAGGAAATGCTCATCTCCATGGCCAAATGGTTTGCCGCAGAGAACGGGGTCCGGGTGGTGGACGAGGCCCTTCAGCTTCATGGTGGATACGGGTACATCGATGAATACGACATCAGCCGCTTTTATCGCGACGCCAAGATCGTGGAGATCTACGAAGGCGTCAAAGATATTGAAAAACTGATCATCGCACGACAGCTGTTAAAGGGAAAAGGCCTCAAGATCATGGGCTGGTAAGGCAGGCCCCTTTGCTGTATAATGCCTTGGAGGATCACTGGCGGCCCTTACCGATGGTGTGGGGTGGATCCAGGGAGCCCGTGAACATAAATCAGGAAAGGGGTTTTAGCGTATGGCCGCTGATTTGAAAATGTCTTCAAGGCGTGACGGGGTACAACCCGAAAGAGATATGCGGAGGCTGGTGGATACGGCCCTGGGCAGGCGTCCGGCGGACCTGGTGGTGCAAAACGGGACCCTCATGGATGTGTACACCGGGAGGATCCTCCCGAACCGGTCCGTCGCCGTCACGGGCGAGTGGATCGCCTATGTTGGACCGGATGCCGGACATACCATCGGGCCTCAGACCCGTGTGATCGATGCCGGTCCCTACGTGATCTGCCCGGGGTTTATGGACGCCCACACCCACCTTATCAATTACTTTAACATCTCTGATTTCCTCTCCTACGCCGTGCCATCGGGCGTCACCACCCTGATTGCGGAAATTGAATGCTATGGCTTTATTCTGGGGGCCGAGGGGGTGCGGATCTTTCTGGATCAGATCGATGATTCTCCCATCAAGATCTACGCCCTGGTCCCGCCCATGATCTCCCTCAGCCCGGCAGTCAAGCCGCTCATGATCCAGCCGGGGCAATTGCAAGGGCTGTTTGCGGATCCCCGCGTCATCGGGCTGGGCGAATCCTTCTGGCAGGGCGCTGTCCTGACCCAGGATGACAGGGTCCTGGATCTCATCCGCGAGACCCAGAGGCACGGCCGATCGGTCCAGGGGCATGCGGCCGGGGCCTTTGACCAGAAGCTGGCCGCGTACGCCGCCACGGGCGTGGAGTCTTGCCATGAGGCCATTTCCACCGAGGATGTGCTCAACCGGCTGGAGATGGGGCTCTATGCCATGATCCGGGAAGGGGACATCCGCCGGGATCTGGAGATCGTCCTCCCCTTAAAGGACAAGATCGATTTTCGCAGGCTTATCCTGGTGACGGACGGGACCAATCCCGGGCTCCTCATCCAGAAGGGCTACCTCAAGGATGTGGTCCAGAAGGCGATTGATCTGGGCATCGATCCCATGGACGCCATCCGCATGGTGAGCCTCAATCCGGCCGAACACATGGGCCTGGACACCCTGACCGGCGGGATCGCGCCGGGTCGTCACGCCGATCTCCTCCTGTTGCCCGACGCCAGGACCATCGATCCCCAGTGGGTCATAACCAGGGGGCAGGTGGTGGCGCAGGCGGGGAAGACGGTGGTGCCCATGCCGCCGGCCAGGTATCCGGACCGGCTCATGACTACGGTCAAGGTCGCGGAGATCTCGGCTAACGATCTGGCCGTCCCCCAGGCCCTGGCAGACAGCGACGGGATGGTGCGGACCCTGGATATCCAACCGGGCGGTCTGGTGGCCCGGGAAGGAAAGGCCCGGCCCAAGGTGGCGGCGGGCCACCTGACAGCGGACCCGGAAAGGGATCTCCTCAAGATCATCTGCATGGAGCGGATCAGCGGCCGCGCAGACCGCTTTATCGGGTTTGTCCGGGGATGGGGCCAGAAGCGAGGGGCCGTGGCCACCACCCTCTGCTGGGATGCGGGCGGGATCGTTGGGATCGGGGCCAACGATGCGGACCTGGCCGTTGCGGTGAACCGGCTCAGGGAGATGCAGGGCGGGAGCGTCATTTATGTGGACGGGGATCTGAAGGCGGAGATCCCCCTCCGTGTGGGCGGCTATGCCTCGGAGCTGGAGATGCCGGAGCTGGCGGACCGGTTGGATCGTTTCCAGAAGACTACGGCCTCCCTGGGCTCATCTCTCTCATTTGCCCATCTCACCCTGAGCGTCCTCACGACGCCCGCTATTCCATTCATCCGGATGACGGAAAAGGGGTATCACCGGTTCAGGGAAGACGACACCGTCGGGATCGGGGAAATTTAATTTTGTATCTCAGGCCGTCACCGGATGCCGTATTTCTTGATCTTGGCGGCCAGGGTCTTGCGGTTGATCCCCAGGATCCGGGCCGCCTCGGTCTTTTTCCCCCGGGTCCGCTTGAGGACAAAGGCGATATATTTCTTTTCCAGTTCCTCCAGGGACACCGGGGTTTCGGAAAACATCTGCAGCTCTCCCTGGCGCTGGGTGATGAAGGCAGGGAGATTGGCAGCCCGTATCATGTCCGTATCCTCGAGAATGAGGATCCGTTCCAGGGTGTGTTCCAGTTCCCTGACATTGCCGGGCCAGGCATATTCAGTGAGGATGTCCATGGCCTCCGGGGAGACGTCCAGACTGGATTTTTTCATCTTCCGGCTCAGCTTGTCGATGAAGTGACGCACCAGGATCGGGATGTCCTCCTTTCTTTCCCTGAGAGGAGGGAGATGAATGGGCACCACGCTCAAGCGGTAATAGAGATCCTCCCTGAAGGTCCCTTTGCGGATGGATTCCGTCAGCTCGCTGTTGGACGCTGAAATGATCCGGATGTCCAGGTTGATCTTCTGCTGATCGCCCACCTTCATGAATTCCCGCTCCTGAATGACTCTCAACAGCTTGGCCTGGATGTTCAGACTCAGATTGGCGATCTCGTCAAAAAAGAAGGTGCCGTGGTTGGCCAGCTCAAAGAAACCGTGCTTGGTCTGGTTTGCCCCGGTAAAGGAGCCCTTGACATGGCCGAACAGCTCGCTTTCCAGAAGGGTTTCCACGAGGGAAGAACAGTCCACTGCCACGAATTCGCGGCCCTTACGAAGGCTGTTGGCATGGATGGCCTGGGCCACCAGTTCCTTGCCTGTGCCGCTCTCGCCTGTGATCAAAACCGTGCTGTCGGTGGGGGCGACCTTGAGGATCTTGTCGAATATCCGCTTCATGGGTCGGCTCTGGCCGATAATGAGATGATCTTCCGAGTCGATTTTGAGACCGTGATTGACAATGGCGTGCTTCCGGGACGAGACGCGACCCACATTGGCCTTCTGAAGGGCCGCCTCCAGATCATCGAGGCGGAAGGGTTTGACCAGGTAGTCGAGTGCCCCCAGTTTGGTGCAGTGCACTGCGGAGTCGATGGTGGGATAACCGGTGATCATGATCACGTCGGTATCAGGGTGCTGGATCCGGACCTGTTTGAGAACCTCTATGCCGTCCATATCGGGCATGCGGATGTCCAGCAGGACCAGGTCCGCGGGCGCTGTCTGGAGGGAATTGAGGGCCTCCTGACCGCCGGTCGCGGCCCTTGCTTCGATGCCTTTCTGGCTGAGTGCGCGGCAGATGCCGTTTCGTACAGCAGCCTCGTCATCGACAACCAGAACGCTGTGAATGTCTCGAGGATCGGTCATGGGGAAATTAGAGGCGCAAGGCCTGAGGCCTTAGGCGCGAGGGGTTCGTTGTTTCAGACAATCATGGGGAGGAGGACCCGAAAGGCGGTCCCCTGGTCCAGGACGCTGTCCACGTCAATGGAACCGTGATGTGCCTCCACCACTCCCTTGACGATGGCCAGACCCAGGCCCGTGCCCATGACCTGACGGGTCTTGGGGTGTTTGACCCGATAGAACTTGTCAAAGATCTTGGGGAGCTCTTCAGGTGCGATCCCCACGCCCGTGTCCGTCACCCGGATCTCCATGTATTCGCCCAGTCCCCGGGCCGCAATGGTCACCTCACCCCCTTCTGGTGAATAGTTGATGGCATTGCTCACCAGATTGTTGATGACCTCTTCCATGTTCTTGGGGTCTGCCAGGACCGGCTTCAGGCCTTCGCACGAACAGGTGAGGTGGATTCCCTGTTCTCTTGCCCTCGGTTCCATGAGGGCGACCGTGTCCTGGATGATCTTTTCCACGTCAGTGGGGACCCGGCGCTGGACCATCTTTCCTGCCTCGATTTTGGCCACATCCAGAAGATCGTTAATGAGCTCCAAAAGGGAGTCGATCTTGTCCATCCCGCGCCTGACAAAGCCTTCCTGTTTTTCATCCAATGGCCCTGCGAGGCCTTCGAGCAGGACACTGTTGATCTGACGGATGGAGACCAGGGGACTTCTGAGCTCGTGAGCCACCATATTGACAAAATCGGACTTCATCTCGTCAAGCTGTTTATAGGCGGTGATGTCTTCCAGGACCGTGACCGTTCCGTCAACGGCATTGTCCGGGCCAAGGGCCGGGGCTGAAATGGCCCTTAAGTTCTTTTTACCGGCCCGGATTTCCTGGGATACGGATGCTTCATGGGTTGTTTCCCCGCTTAAGATTTTCTTGAGCGTGTCGATGAGAGATTCGTCTGAGATGATTTTTGCGATGGGGATGGGACCTTCGGTCTGGCTCGATATCTCCATCAACCGCATAAGGGCAGGGTTGTGGAGGACTACCTCCAGGTTGCGGTTGGTGACCATGACGCCGTTGGCCATCTGGTTGATGATGGTCTTGAGCCGGCTTTTTTCCAGATCAAGATCATAGAGGTTGCGCATGTTCTCCTCTTTGAGCCGAGCCGCCCTCTGCTCCAGCCGCCTCTTTTCAGCGGCCCTCGTAATGGTGAGGAGAAACTGATCGATCTGAAAGGGCTTGGTAATAAAATCATAGGCCCCGCTTTTCATGCACACCACAGCCGTGTCCACGGTGCCGTGGCCGGTGATGATGATCACGGGGATGCCGGGATAGGCCTTGCGGATGACGCCGAGGATCTCTTCGCCCCCCATGACCGGCATCTTGAGGTCCAGAAGGACGATGTCAATGGGCCGTTCCGACAGAATATCCAGGGCAATCCGGCCGTTTTCAGCCCCTACCACCTCATAGCCCTTGCTGGTCAGGACCCGATGGCACCCGTCCCTGATCGCCTTTTCATCGTCTACCACCAGAATGGTGATCGTCTCTTTCATGATTCATCCAGTCCCACAAAAACAGGTTCCGAGGTCGGTTTCTCTGAAAATTCCAGGGGGACTTCGATCACAAAGGTGGTCCCCCCGGAGGGAGGACACTCGATATCGATGGTCCCCCCGTGAAGTTGAATGATGTTTCGGGTAATGGCAAGGCCCAGACCGGTCCCCTTGCCCACGGGTTTGGTCGTAAAAAAGATGTCAAAAATCTTGTCCCTCAGCTCCACAGGGATGCCGGGGCCTGTATCCGATACCCTGATGACGAAACGGGAGGCTTCAGCCTGGTAGCTGGCGGTGATTTTCAGTATGCCCTTGCCCTCCATGGCATCCGCGGCGTTGATAAAGAGATTGGTAAAGACCTGCTGGAGCTGACCGATATCGCCCACCATTTCCGGCATGTCCGGTTCCAGCTCCGTGACGACCCGGATGTCGTGAAACAGTGCCTGGTTCACCAGGAGATTGAGACACTGTTCTACGAGGTGATCCAGGCTGAATGACGAGGTCTGTCCGATGGATTGCCTGCTGAATTCGAGCAGCTCTGCCACGATCCTCTTGCAACGGAGGGTCTGATTGATGACCTCCTGGATATCGCTCAGGGCCTCAGGATCGTCTGAAAGCCGCTCCTTAAGAAGTTCTGCGTAGATCAGGGCCCCTGCCAGGGGGTTGTTGATTTCATGGGCCACCCCTGCGGCCATCCTCCCCACAGAGGCGATTTTTTCGGACTGGACCAGTTGAAGATGGGCGTCCTCCAAATCTTTCCTCATCTTGAGGACCTCCCGCATGTCGGTGAATATGCCGACGCTCCCGATCTCCTTGTTGTCGATGGTGATGAGGGAGGCGGTAAGGGTCACCGGGATCTCCTCGCCGTCTTTGGTGGTCACCGACATGCTGGTGGGGTTCAGTTTGCCCACCGGACCGTGCTGGTCGCTCCGCATCTTACGCATGTTTTCCTTGGCCACATCGATATCGTAGAAGCTGCTCAGGTGACCGTGCTCCATGATCTCCTCGGCCTTGTAACCGGTCAGGTTTTCCATCCCCTCGTTGAATATGAGGACGTTTCCCCTTGTGTCCACCACCACGATCCCATCCACGGCGCTCTGGATCACGTTCTGAAAAAAGATGTTGGACTTCTGGGCCTCTCTCTCAAGACGGATGCGCTGGGTGACGTCCCTGGAGGCCTCCAGCAACTGGACCATCTCGCCCGTTTCGTTGTATATGGGGGCGGTGGTAATGACCTCATAACGGGCCTGTCCCTGATCGTTGTGAAATTCACGGATGGTGCTGATGAGCTTGTCTTCCTGCATGCCTTTCAGATCCTGCAGATAGCAGGGATGGCCCATCTCGCTGCAGGGTCGCTCAAGTCCGTAGCGGACCTCATAGCAATGCCTCCCCAGGACGTTTTCCCGGGAAAAGCCAAAATCCTGAAGAAAGGTCTGGTTGACGGTCTCCACGGTCATGTCCATGTTGACCACCATGATCCGGTAGGGGAGGGAATCGAGGATGATCTGAGAATATCGCTTCTCCCTTTCTTCTTCCCGTTGGCGCCTCCTCTCCAGCTCACATTTCTCGATCTCTATCTGGATGAGATCCCAGAGGAGACGCGCGCCCATGTGGTCCATGATGGAGATGGTAGAGGGCATGATGTTGAAGATCTCTTCCCGCACAGCGGCCGAACCGGTCAGCTCAATGACGAGGTTCAGGCCTTTAAGGTCGCGCAGCTTGCGGATGTCGTTGGTGGTGAAGAGGTCCAGTTCTCTCGCATAAACGAGGCCGGGGGCATCGGGATTTGTATCGGCCACTCCCAGGATGTCCATCTTCAGCCTTGAAAGTCGATTGGCATTCAGGACCTTGAGCAGATTGCAGCAGGCCCTTCCCCCCCCCACAATGGCCACGCGCAGGGGCTGACCTGCCTGCTCGCCGCGAACCAGGGCCACAGGATCGCCATCCTTAAAATGGGATATCTCAGGGAAGGATACCATATGAAATTCCTCAGGACCCCTTGGTACGAAGGGCTATCTTTGCTTCCAGATCGACGAGAATCTTTTTCAAGGTTGCGCCCTGCTCAAGAGGCCCGGAGTTGTTCCAGCCTTTTGTTAGGGCCGCCCTCTTTTTTTCCCTGAATTCCTGTACGGACGATGCCATGGATTCCCACAACAGGAGCTTCTGAAGGACGTGACGTTCCGCCGGGGTGAGGTCCTGATTCGTGTCAAACTGCTGGCCGCTTTGGGTGGTGATAATCATATGGAACCAGGGTCGTCAAAAATTGGGGAATGTTGCATCAAGAGACTCTTTGTCTGCAACGTGCGAAGAAGTCTGCCCGTGGGGGTCTCTGCCCAAGGCCTGCAAAAACCGAACACAGCTCCTGGGAACGGCAGCAGGGCTTTAAAATACAGTCTGTTTAAGCCCCAAGGACACCCTTTCACCTGCCCGCCATGCGAGTGAGGCGAGTCAGGCGGGTCGATAGGGATTCCTTGCTGCCTTCAATAAACGCTATCCCGAGCCCGGGGGCGGTCGCCGAACCATATGAACGCATTTTATTGCAGCCCTTGGGCAGAGACCCCCACGGGCGGGCAGAATGGTTCCCGGACCTGGGCGAAACCTGTTTGGTTGCGGCCGTCAGGCCGCCACCTTGGGTTTATGAAAATTCGGGCTGAGCAGAGGCAGGGGGCTCGCGGTGAGAGCGCTGCAACAGTATGCCTTGCCTAGGGTCCGGAGACCGCCCACTAACACGTTTGACTGCACTCTCTTTTCAGTCCAGCTTTGACAGGGCCGTTCTCCTTCTCTATAATGGAAACATGACCGCAGTGAGCAGAAAGGGAGCATACGGATGAAACGTCGTTATGTACCCATTATGTTGGTTCTTGTTTTCCTGTGGATCGGTTTTTCGGCTTTCCAGGCCTTTGGGGGATCGCAGGAAGCACCTTTGTTGGAAGGGTTCGTCTATGTTGACCGGCTGATTCCCAACATTGTCTTTGATCTGCCCTATTATACAGGGGACAACTTTGTGGGGGAACGGATCGATGGGTATCTGAAACCGAGGTGCATATTGACACAGGCGGCCGCAGACGCCCTCCTACACGTTCAGGAGGAATTGAAGCCCTTCGGTCTCGGGCTTAAGATATTCGATGCGTATCGGCCCCAGCAGGCAGTGGATCACTTTGTCCGGTGGGCCAACGACCTGGAGGATACGCGAACCAAGACCAGATTTTATCCTGGTATCGAAAAAAATACTCTGATAAGGGATGGTTACATCGCCTCCCGGTCAAGCCACAGTCGCGGCAGTACGGTGGATTTGACCATTGTTTCCCTCCAACCTGCAACCAGGGGCCAGGAACTGGATATGGGAACGGACTTTGATTTCTTCGGACCTCCGTCCTCACCTTTTTTTCCCGGTCTCTCCACTTCACAGCGGGCCCACCGCATGCTTCTGCACACGCTGATGAAAAAGCATGGGTTCGAACCCTATGCGGAGGAGTGGTGGCATTTTACCCTGAGGAATGAACCGTTCCCCGGGACCTATTTCAATTTTCCGGTTCAGTGAGCAGCCTGCCGAAGCGAAGCTATCTCCTTCTGGGTTTGCGATCCGTCCGTTGAAAAGGCCTGCGTTTGGGGTCGTTTCACATTGGAAACAATGTAATCTACAATGGATGTGGACGTGCTGTGAGGGAGAAAGACCTCGTCCACGCCTTTTTCCTTGAGTTCCCTGACCTGGTGCGTTGGAATCGTTCCCCCGCAAATGACGCGAATGTCATCCAAGTGATGGTTTTTCAGCATGTCAAGCAGGTCGATGATCTGACCGTAATTGGAGGCGTGGCTGCTGATGCCGATAACGTCCACATCCTCCTGTAAGGCCGCCTGCACAATCATCTCCGGCGTCTGGTAGATTCCCAGATAGACCACTTCCAGACCGGCGTCCATCAGCATCTTGCTGACCACCTCTGCGCCTGTGCTGTGGCCGTCAAGGCCGATGACGGAGACGAGAACCTTAATGGCTTTTCTCTTTTGCATATGGCATCTCTCCCGATTCTAAGGGTTTGCGCTGTTTTGGCCAAGAGTCGTTATCCCAGTTCAAAAGGACACTCGATGGTTTGCAAGGGATCGTAACTCAGCCCCCGGGCCTTGCGGATCACACCCATGATCTCCCCGGCCGTGGCATAGGCCCTGACCGCCTCGATGACGGCCGGCATGAGGTTGTATGAATCTTCCTTTTTTGCATCCCCATAGAGCTGCGCCATCTTTTGATTGACAAGCGGCATATCTCTTGTTTTTTTCCATTCCTCCATTTCTCTGGCAATCTCCTCGGAATCGCTCCGTTTGAGTTCCTGTATGGGGATCTGGTAGTCCTCTTCCGGCGGGATCGCCATTTCGTTGACGCCTACGATGAGGCGTTCCCCGCTCTCGATTTCCCTCTGCTTTTCCTGGGCCGATTCCTTGAGCATATCCTGCACAAAGCCCCTTTCCACCGCGGCGATCATGCCGCCCATCTCCTCGATCTTGTCCCAGATCTGGTACGCCTCTTGCTCCACCTTGTTGGTCAGGTATTCCACAAAATAGGAGCCGCCAAGGGGATCCACCACATCGGTCACACCGGTCTCATCGGCCACGATGTGCTGGGTGTTGAGGGACATCCGTGCGGCCAGTGGCGATGGTTCTGCATGGGCATTGTCCAGACAGGCGTTGTCAATGGCCGTGCATCCGGCAATAGCGCCGGCCAGGGTCTGGATGGCGCACCGGGCAATATTGTTGAGCGGCTGCTGGTAGGTCATGGTGCGGCCGGAGGTATGGACGGAAATGAGCAGATGGCATGATTTCTCCTTTTTGGCCTTGAACGTATCTCTGGCCATCTTGGCCCACATGCGACGAAGGGCCCGGATCTTGGCTATCTCCTCAAAAAAGCGCGATCCGACGCTCACCAGTTCGTAGGGGAGGAGGGCCACGTCGTCAAAATCGAGCCCCCGTTCATGGACCAACAGGCTGCACAGCTCCTTGAGCATGGCCATTTCCACGGCCAGGGCCTGGGCGTTGTTGCCGCCTGATTCCTGAAAGTGCTGGCTCAGGATGCCGGAACGCATGCGTATCTTGTTGCGCACAATGTACTCAGAAGAGTCGAGCCAGAGCTTGAGATTCAGATCCAGGGGCTGGGCGTCGGTCTGTCCGAATGTGCTGCAGAAAGGGTATTCCGTAACGCTGCCATGGATCTCGTGGAGATCGATTCCCCTTTTTTCAGCGAGTATTACGATATAGGCCAGTCGTATGGCGGACATGGCGGATGAACCAAGGAGGGTGATAGACTGCCCGGTCAGGGGAATGTCGTCCATGAGCTGCTCGAATTCATGCAGGGAGGCGCCAGGCCAGCCCAGGACCCCGACCTCTCTGCGGCCGATGGGATGATCCGGATCGATCGGCATGGCATTGGTCCGGTCGCATATTACCAGCATTCCGCCGCGCTGGCCCATCTCCCGGTATCGCTTGAGCACCTCGTTGGTCTGGCGTGAGGAACCGAGGCCTGCGGTCATCCTCTGGGTCCACACGCGCTTCCGGTATCCCTCCGGATAGTAGCCCCGGGCGTAGGGATAGGCCCCGGGATCTCCCAAATCCCTGTCGTAATCGACATCTTTGATGTCGTTCGGGTTGTAGAAGGCCTTGATCGGATGTCCATAGTCGGTCTCTCGTTTCATTTTTCCTCCTTTTTATATTTGAGGTGAGGCAGGCGACATCGCTATTTTTGCGAAAACTTCTTGACAACATAATTCAAACAGGGTAGAGAATTTCAAAAATTAATATATTAAATATTAACAAGCTAATGTATCATCCTTGGGGGGCAACGCCCACTGTCCCAACAGGCCGGGACAGGAAAGGATTTCTAAAAGTCTGACGGCCGCCTGTAAAAGCTGTGCCGCAAACGCCGGGGAGGCCTGATGCGTCCTCTTTTCGAGGCACCCCGATGCGGCCCCAGGTTTTAGAGATCATTCGGCCGCATCGGTTGCCAACCGGCGTTTCAAGCGTCATATAGCTCTCTGGTTGCTGCGGTGTCCCATCAGATACATGATAAACAAACCGACCAGTCGGTTTTTTAAGCTAAACTGGGATCTTTGTCAAGGTTTTTTTGCGGCCCACGCAGATGACCTGCTCAGGTCCCGGATTTTCCAGTTCTATTCAATTCCCCGTTTTTCGTTGACATGCCCGGGATGATATATTAAAACCGACCAGTCGGTTTATTTATGTCCTATCTCGGGAGCTGCGGCCATTCGCCTGCACCTTGCTTGGCGAGTGAAAGGGCCTTCGGCTCTGCTCGGAATCCTTTCTGACAGGGGAAAGCGATGCATAAGGAAAAACAATTTACTCAGTTTGTCTGCACAACCGCATACCAAGACCTTCCTTCGACTGTTGTAGACGTCATCAAAAACCAGCTTCTCACGGTGCTTGGGACCACAATTGCCGGATCCACCCAGACAGGGTGCCAGACGTTGATCGATTACTACCGGGCCCAGGGGGGAAAGGAGGAGGCCTCTGTCCTCATCCACGGCGGGCGACTCCCAGCAGAACGGGCGGCCCTTGTGAATGCGGTCATGGCAAGGGCACTCGACTTCGATGATGCGCTCACGCCGGGGGTGCACATCGGCGCATCCACGGTGACGGCAGGGCTTGCGGCTGCGGAATTGCGGGGAGGCGTTCCGGGTGAAGAGTTTCTTGTGGCGCTCCTTGTGGGCGCTGAGGCGGGCGCCAGGTTGAACCTCACAGAGGCCGCCTACAATGGCCTGGATCCCACCGGGATCTGCACCGTATTTGCGGCCGCGGCCACCGCGGCGAGGGTGCTCCGTCTGACCCCTGAAGAGACCTGGAACGCCCTGGCCCTCGCCTTTAATCGCGCAGGCGGGAGCTTCCAGTCCAATGTGGACGGATCCCTGGCAGTCCGGGTGATCCAGGGATGGGTGGCGGAATCGGGAGTGATGTGCGCCCGTCTGGCACGTGAGGGAATCACCGGCCCCAAAAATTTTCTTGAGGGGATTTACGGATACTTTCCCGTGTACGGAAAGGACCTGGTTGATCCAGCCGTTTCTGTAGTGGACCTCGGCCACCGCTTTGAGTGCGAAAACATCCTGTTCAAGAAATATCCGAGCTGTGGACTTACCCTGGGAAGCACCGACCTTGTCGTGAGTCTGATACCTGAATTGAAGGAGAAGGGGTACGGGGGCGCGGATGTGCAAAAGGTGGAGGTAAAGGTCCCGCCTTATGCCTACAAACTGGTGGGCCACCCGTTTGAAATGGGCGCTACGCCCAGGGTGAATGCCCAGTTCAACATTCGATACTGTGTGGCAAACGCCCTTTTGCGGGAAAGCTCCAAGCTGGCCCATTTTGAAGAAGAGGCGATCCGGGATTCTCGGGTGCTGGAACTCGCTGGCCGTGTGGATGTGATCATGGATCCGGCTATGGAGGCCCGCGGCCATACGCCTGTGGACATGAAGGCCACCATGAAGGACGGGAGGGAATTTTTCCGTCAACTGGACATTGCACCGGGCTTTCCGGGCAATCCCCTGTCTTCTGAGGAGCATGAGTCCCGGTTTCGCGACTGCATTGCCTACGCTGCAAGGCCGATTCACCAGGATCGGGTGGATCAAGTCGTGGAGCGGATTGCCGGGATAGAGAGAATGGACGATGTTTGCGCCCTGATCCCCCTTCTCCAGGCATAGGCGACAACCTTAAGCATTGGGAGGCATCATGAATCTGCTCGACGTGATCAGCAAGTTTGCCCATCTTACTCCCCAATCCACCGCCTTTGTGGAGGTGCGTCCTCTTTCAGGGCTTCGATATGAAACAAGCTGGAAGGAGCTTCAGGACCGAACTGACCGTATTGCCCACAGCCTTGTGCAGCGAGGGCTCAGACCCCAGGACAAGGTCTTTCTCCTGGGGAGAAATTCCATTCACTGGCTGGAAGTCTACTTTGGGGTGTTGAAGACAGGGGCCTGGGCCGTTCCCCTCAACTTCCGGTTCACCGACGACGACCTGCGCTATTGCGCAGATGTGGCCGAGCCCAGCGCATTCTTCTTTGATGAGGAGTATGCAGGGCGGGTGAGCGGACTTCTCAGCGACCTCAGCGGGATACGCCTTTACAGCGTGATAGGGAAGAATGACCACGGCCAATTTATCCCATTGGAGGATCTTGTCGAACAGGGCAAGCCCGGTCCGGTCAAAATTGAGCTGGAGGACGAGGACGAATGCGCCCTTTATTTTACCTCCGGCACCACAGGGGCGCCCAAGCCGGTGCTCATCAGGCAGAAGAACCTCATGAGCGTGGCCGCCACCGAGGCAACCAACCACGGCTTTAAGGCTTCAGACCGCTTTCTGATGATGCCCCCCATGTATCATCTGGCCATCGGTCACCTCCTTGGCGTCATGCTGGCCGGGGGATGCTCGGTGCTTCTCACGGAGAGGATATCTCCCCAGTATATGGTGGAAACCATAGCGAATGAGCGGCTGACGGTGGTTTTTCTGCTGGTCCCCTGGGCCTTTGACTTGTTGAACGCATTTGACAGCAAGGACGTGGACAAGGATCAATATGATCTGACCTTCTGGCGACGGACCGTCATGGGGGCCCAGCCCATACCGCCGGTGGTGGTTCAGCGTCTCAAAGGCTATTTCCCCCACATGGAATATGATACGGTCTATGGACTGAGCGAAACCACCGGCCCGGGGATCATTCACCTCGGAGACGAAAACGAGAGAAAGGTGGGCGCCATTGGAAAGCCGAGTCTTTTCTGGGACGCGATGATTGTGTCGGATTCGGGCGAAGAGGTGGGTCAGGGCGAGGTAGGCGAAATCATAGTGAAAGGCCCCGGGGTGATGAAGGCCTATTACAAGAACCCGGAGCAGACCGCCTCAGTGATCCGGGATGGATGGCTCCACACCGGGGACTTGGGCAAGACGGACGATGAGGGCTTCATTTACCTGGTGGATCGGAAAAAGGATCTCATCATCAGCGGCGGGGAAAACATCTTTCCAGTGGAGCTGGAATCCGCCATTCTCAAACATCCGAAGGTCCATGACGTGGCGGTCATCGGCGCGAAGGACGACCGCTTAGGAGAGATCGTGGTGGCCGTGATCCAGCCCAAGCAGGGCGTAACACTCACGGAAGAGGAGATGGCCCAATTCTGTGAAAAGGAACTGCCCCGCTATAAGCGGCCGCGAAAGGTCGTTTTTGATGAAGTCCCCAGAAGTCCCACCGGCAAGATCGAAAAGCCCAAGCTGAGGGCAAGATACGGGGATAAGACTATCCAGGCCTGACACCCTGGAAGGCCTTTGTCTGCAACGCAGGCTAAATCCGGATCGGGGCTGAACACGGATGCCTGGCGGAAGGGAAATGCCTGCCGGGCATGAAGAGTGCTTGAAAAATGAACCGGGAGCGTATATAGTACGCGACCGAAAATGCCTTTTCTAAAGGGGGCAGGGAAATGGAACAGTCTACTGCAAACAGAGTCTGTACAGGGGCCTGCCTGTGCGCCTGCGGGAGGTTCCCCTGCTGTTTGATGAGGCCCGAAGGCCGAAACGGCTGGCGGGTGTTCGGCCGGGGGCAAACGCGCCGGTCCGGGAAAGGAGCTTGACAGATATGAAGGCGTCTTTTTTTGAGAGGGCGGTCAATGGATTTGGCTATGCATTCAACCTGATATCCTCTGCCTCCCTCTTTGCGATGATGCTGCTGACCTGCGGTGATGTCTTCATGCGATATGTGTTCAGCAAACCCATCATCGGGACATATGATCTGGTCAGCCTCATGGGGGCGGTACTGGTGTCTTTTGCCATGCCGTACACCATGCTGAAGAAGGGGCATGTGTCGGTTGAGATTTTGATACAAAACCTCTCCAAGGGAAAACAGCTCGTCATCGGGACCTTTACCCATCTGCTCGGCATCTCGCTCTTTCTCGTGTTGATCTGGCAGGCCATTCTTCTCTCCAGGGATATGAAGGCGGCAGGCGAGGTGACCCCTACGCTTCTGCTCCCCTTTTATCCCATCCTGTACTGCATGGCAGTCTGTTTTGGCGGCCTCTGTATCGCCATCCTGGTCAACCTGTTGCACATCTGGACGAAGAGAGCAAAATAATGGATCCAATACACGTAGGCATCATCGGCGTCGTCTTTCTCATCCTCCTCCTTTTCTCCAATTTTCCGGTCGCCTTCTGCATGGCCCTGGTGGGCGTGGTGGGGTTTGGGTATCTGGTTTCGCCTGCAGCGGCCCTCAACATTATCATCAAAGACTTTTATACGGTATTCAGTTCCTATGACCTGACCGTGGTCCCCCTCTTTGTTTTTATGGGACAGATCCTTTTCTATACGGGGATCAGCCGCAAGCTGTACGACGCCGCGTTTGTCTGGTTCGGGCATTACAAGGGCGGCCTGGCCATGGCCACCGTGGGGGCCTGTGCCTGTTTTTCCGCCATCGCCGGTTCTACCAATGCCACGGCCGCCACCATGGCCTCTGTGGCTCTGCCGGAGATGAAGCGGCTCAAGTACCGCGACGATCTGGCCACAGGGACGGTGGCCTCCGGCGGAAGCCTGGGGATCCTCATCCCGCCCAGCGTGATCTTCATTGTCTACGGCATCATGACCGAGCAGTCTATCGGAAAGCTCTTCATGGCAGGGATCTTTCCAGGCGTCCTTTTGTCCATCCTGTTTGTCCTTACCATCTATATCTGGGTGTCCCTCAAGCCCGAAATCGCGCCCCGCGTACCGAAGCAGGGCTGGAAAAAGAAGTTTAGGGCCCTTCGCGGTCTTATCGAGGTGATTTTGCTGTTTGTCTTGGTCATGGGCGGCCTGTTTATCGGCGTGTTCACCCCGACTGAGGCGGGGGCCGTCGGGGCATTCGGCGGTCTTTTGATTCCGCTGGTCACTGGACAGCTCAC
>ENA-OSEO01002204-OSEO01002204.1-sediment-metagenome-genome-assembly--contig:-NODE-2204-length-28915-cov-6.229558_pt1 | contig 28915 bp, 24 predicted proteins | sample MGYA00237883_ERZ534232 | MGnify/ENA metagenome assembly ERZ534232 | reverse complement strand
GAAGTCTGCAAAACACGATAAAATTCGGGTTCGTCTTCGCTCACCTTCCGTAACAACGAGGTTCTCGGACAAGCTCCCACACCTTGACGAAAGAACTTGTTTATTCGAGAAGAGACGAGACCTTCAGTCACGGAATTCAGCCTGCCTACGCCTAAGGCGTACAAGTTGTCGGCAGACAGGGTCGGGGGTTACCACAATACGAAAAACCAGCAGGGGCTTCAGCCCCTTCAAAACATTTCTGCATATCCAAAATCTTTTCATAGTGCACGCTGCCCGGTACCAGCTAACCTCGAAAGTATATAATTCTAAAAATCTCAAAAAACATTCGTATCCACTAACTGAGAAATCATAAAAACATATTTACTACCGTCGACCCGTTTTAAGTAATTTATATGTTTTAGTTGACCCTTATTCAATGCAACGAAATATTCATTTTCAGTAGATTCTATTAAATACAAATATGCTGTGTATACACCATAAGGTACAACGACTTCTTCATTCTTAGAAACCAACCTATGACGATTAATAGAATAATTTGAATCAACTGAACTTATTTCAACCGGATAAACTACTTGCGGGTTGCTACCAGCGAGATAATACGTTACGTTATTTCGATTGGTGTGCCAATTTGCATCAAAGTAATATTCAGTTCCGGGTTCACTCTCTCTAAACAAATACCATTTTTCATTATTTATCATACTATCGCGTATAATACTTACCCGCCACAAATTATTCTGAGTCATAACTCCATTTGAGTCGTAAACAGAAACATCATAAGTCCAATAGAATCCAACTTTCATAGGAATCATTCCGGGGAGATAATCGATCGTTTCATCGGGCGATGTTGAATCACACGCAAAACATATTAGTGCGGCTAATACTATTAATAAATATTTCTTCATGGTAATCTATTTTATAATTAAATTCCCAAATCAACTACTATATGTAGTTGCATTACAACCCCGATGGTTTAGAACTCTATCCCTAATTCGTAACCTTCGAGGTTTTACACAGAACTTTTATTTCTTACTCAGCATTTGTTTTGCCGTTTCGATATCCGGGACAAAAAAGAACTGATTCCCTCTGTTGCTTTCTATTAAAAACGCTTTGAAACTTTTACTTTCATATTTATCAAAGTTTCCGATTATAGCCAGCTTCATTCCGTAATTAACGCACTTTTGAAATATCTCTCCGGCCAGTCCGCTTTTAAGATTGTAAAAGTCCGGTGTAATATTATTTTCTCTTAAAACGATTCTATATATTTCCTGATATGAAATGTCTACGATTAAATCTAGAGCATCCTGCAGATTATTTATAATTATATCACCGGAAACGATTTCTGCTATTTTATATTCATTTGCATTGTGCAGAGCAATATCCATAAATTAATTCCATATTTGATTTTTTATATAATTTTTGAGCTCAGAGGCGCAGCAAACGCCGCCGTAGAAACTTATACAAATTCAGTCATTTAACCCGAATTTGTCATTAGAAATTTAGCAAGTTCTATTAATATATTACCTTACAATCTGTTATAGGAGGATATACTACTCAAAAAATGTAAGCTTCTCATATGAAAAAATTATAAAAATATTGAAATTCCTTATGAGCATAACAAATTGTATCAAAATAAGTTAGCTAGTGATTTTTCTAATGGTGGTCATTAGAAAATTTTCTTAATGACAAATCTGGGTTTAATTAATCCCGAAATGTTTCATTGCTTGTTCAGAAAGATCTTCTATTGTGTCTCCTTCTTTTCGATAAATAATTTTTATGCCTTCTTTTTTTGATTCAGACAGACATGTATCTGTTATGTTTTTATCATGCAAGAGAAAATTGTTCCATTTATTTTTTCCGTCGGGAAGTTCGAGTATCATTTTTTTCATAGGTTCTCGTTCTTTTGAGTTCTCCCATAAAAACCGACTTTCTTCAGGTGTAATATAAAGACACACAATGTTATTTATGGGGAAACATCTAGACAGTACACTCGGAAAGCTGATACCGCCATCGACAAGAAGGAATTCATTTTTAGAATGATTCATAATTTCTTTCGCAAATAGATCTAAATATTCTGCATTTGCCGCTTTGTTCAGGCTTTCAAATTTTTCTAAACTTAAAGATAACACCCAGTCCAGAGGGTTATCAGATGAAAACCATGCATCATTTGCAGGATGCAAATTCTTATCGTATAGAGGGATATATTTACCAAAAATATTTTCATCCTTATTATAAACCGGTATGTTTTTCTGTGCTGCTATATATTTACATATGGTTGATTTACCAGAGCATGCACCTCCAATAATCCAGTAAATATTTTTATATTCAGATAGAATTGTCTTAGCGGTACTAAGTATTTCATAATTAAGTGCGAACATCTGCTTCTCCTTTTAACTATAACAGTATTGTACCTGCCTGCCGGCAGACAAGTGCGAAAATAGCCTGTCCCGATGTTTTTATCGGAATTCTTTATCGGCGGCGTACGTATTGATTTGCTTAGTTTTACATCCGGGCAGAACAATGCCCTGTTTATTAATATTTTTAGATTCTACTATAGATTATTTAATATCTCTTCAATCGCTTCGCGCTGTTCACTTTTCGGTTCAAGTTCAAGGTATTTATTAAAATGAAATTTTACTTTATCATCATCCTCTGTATGTGAGTAATAATAATGTCCCAATTGTAGATGAGCAATTGCGTCATTTTCATCTAAATTAATTATTGTTTTGCAATACTCGAATGAATTTTCAACATCACCTTTAAATGCCGAGATTGTAGCTAAACAATGCAAAGTATTTAATTTCTCTTCAACCTTATCAAGTATTGAAACTAAATAGTTTTCTACATCTTCAATATCATCAACAGCTCCGTTACTCATTTCTATATTAAATGATTCTATAAGCGCATCCGAAGCATTTTGATAATCTCCCTTTTCATCCAACAATTGTGCTTTATTGTAAAATACTAATGAATCATCAGGAGTAACTAATTCGAGTTCACTCAATATCTTCAATTGTGAATCAACATCTTCTTTACTCTCTGCTTCTTCTAATCTTGCATGTAGGTTTTCTTTTAGCTGATCAATCTTTTCGAATATTTTTTCAGCTTCTTGAAGTTCATCTACCGGTAATACTATTGAATATGGAGAATCAAATGAATTGAAACGAACATTCCGGTCGGAATTCACACAATATAGGATTTCACTTTCATCCAATAATTGTACTAGTTTTAATATGTAATCAGCAGAAGTTGATTCGGCGAATGTTTCCCAATGCTCAATTACTTCTATATCTTCCGGCAACCAATTATTGAAAGCAAAGAAATTTTGCAGAGAGTTTTTTAATTGAGCTTCATTATCTAAGAAAAATGATGTGAAACCGGACTTAGGTGAATGATGATGCACAACATAGTTGTTTTCATTTTTTTGAACCGCATAATGTTCTTTCATGTAATTAATGAAATATAAAACATCAAGAGAATTTTTTAGAAGAGATATTTTTTCATTTACAACTGATACATCAACCTCTTCAACTTCTTTATGATTCAATTTAATTTTGGCAGTTCTAAACTTTTCATCTAGATTTACTCCTCTCTTTTCTAATTCATCAGCCACCTTGGTTTTATATTCATCATTAAAATTCTCTCTATGAACAGTTAATACCGATAACAGTTCATCATCTGTCATTACATTAATTGGTTTTAGTATTTCTTCACTCATCAGGCTACACCCATATTTATTTTTATTTGGTTTTAAAAATAGTTATTAGTGCAATAATAATGATGAGAAATTACATTTAAATGCGAATCGTATGATTACCTATAGAGATTCTATGTATACTTGCAGCTGGGAGAGTTGCAATAACCTCGAAGGTTTAATTCTCGATTACGGGATTGTAACCTTCGAGGCATTCAAAAATTTATTTCGTTATGCCGTTCTTGTCAGCCAATTTGTTTGTTATTCCAACTAAAGGGAAAGGTATTATTTGAGCAAAACAAATTTCTTTTCTTGTTGGAATGATCCTGCCTTTAATGTATAAAAATATATTCCGCTTGTTAAGCCGCTTCCATCAAATTTAATTTCATATTTGCCGGCTGATTTCTCTTCATCAACAAGAGTTTTTATCTCTCTTCCAAGCAAGTCGTATACTTTTAATTCTACATAGCTTAGTTCCGGGATATAATAACCGATTGTTGTACCCGGATTAAACGGGTTCGGATAATTTTGATATAAACAAAAATCTACAGGCATAGTAGTTAAATCATCCTCCACTGAGACTACGGTGGAAGAAGAGCCGTAAATTGAAACTTCTTTACTGATGGTTGTCTCATCGCTTACCTGCGCATTTATAGTTACTACGTCGGTAGTATTTTCGTTTAATCCTGCCGGGATAAGATAATCTACGTTGAATACTTTCACTTCCCAGGGTTCGTAAGAATCAGTTGAAGTAAAATTCTGATCGCACCATCCTAAAACAGAGTTCAAAGTTATTGTAATATTCTTAGCCGATGAACTTTGATTTTTAACCAGCACTTCAAATTGTCCCCCTTCACCGCTTGAATTGCTTGCACCTAAAGAAAATATTGCGGCTCCTTCAAATACCGCTCCACCAGCCGTTATCTGCGGGGCAATATTACACATAAATGCCAACCCTACCTGTGGTTCGATAATATTATTTCCGGTTATTGAAATCGTTCCGTTCGAAATAATTGTAGCGGCAGTCTGGTTGTTTGAAAAATCAATAACTGCTTCCGCATCGTCTGTAGATTTGATATCCACAAAATTATTACCGATTATGGTAGTGCCTGAATTGTATTCACCCAAATAACTGAAGGTCAATGATTTTGCGAACATATATACTTCTTCAGCTTCAATTTTAAAATATTCCGATAAAGTATTTCGTCTGTTTATGTTCAGCTTTGGCTGATCCGGCGGACTGTCATTATAAGACGGATCATGTGAGAAAAAATCAGAATGGGCCAGAGCGTTTGCCAGCGCTTCAATAACTCCGGCATTATCAAAATTATTTGCATTAATAGTTATCGATCCTCCTTCAGGATTTTGGCTATCGCCGGGATCCCCGCTTTGGATGTATCCCCTGTTCCGGAAGTCATCCGTATCGATATAGATATTGCCAACAGAATAATTGGATACGCCGTTACCCCCGGTTACATGCCCTGTATTATAAAACATTGCATTACCCAAATCATTCATACAAGTTATGTAGATATCATTATAGCCGGTTTCACCACCGGTTCCGTTTTCGGATTTGATATCCCCCTCGTTATTAATCCATCCTTTGGCTTCTATCTTTACTCCCCCTGATGATCCCAATATGCTGCTATTATATAATATATTGGTTTCAATTGTGATTAGTTTAGATGCCATTATGGTGCCGTTATTATCAGCATTCAATAAAGCGCGGATTGTTACTGTCCCTTCAGGTCCAATGGCTCCAATCGATCCGTTGTTCTCCAAATTTGTCGCTGAAATTTGTAAACCTTTTTCCGCTTCTTCATTCGCGACCATAGAACCGTCGTTGACAATATTTTCATTCGCACGGATATAAGACATATTGTTCATAGCGCCGTTGTTTTGCAGGTTATTAACCAACACGTCTGTATTTACGTCCACCGTTGCACCTTGAGGAACTAGAACATTATCTGTGCTGCCCGGAACACCCGCAGGCGACCAGTTGTCGGCATTGTTCCACAGATTATCATCGCCCCCGGAAATAAATGTCTTAGTAGTCTGAGCGGAAATAATCGTCATAAACAAAAAACCAAAAAGAATTGTAAAAATGAATTCCTTTTTCATTTGTTTTATCTCCTTTTTTAGCCACCAATTGATAATAATAACTTTGTTGAACCTACCATTAATTAAAATTGATTTCTATTTAACAAAAGAATCGGTTTAAAATCAATCCGGCAATTTATCAAGTTATGTTTTGCTTCATGACGGATAATTTCGAATGCATTCTATATACTAATTGAAATTCGCTTTGAGTAATATCTTTATGGGTTCTGGAAGTCTTGTAAAATGTGGTACGCTGGAATAATCCTGCACTGAGGGGAATATGCTTTAGCCGCTTAAGTGGAAGTCCTTCCATCTGAAAATATTGCACTAAAAAAATCAGGCACAAAAAAGCGAATAATAGCGTGAGCAATTGATAAAGATCTATCACAATTCTTACACTGTTAATAAATTTAACTACAAGATAACTAAAAATTACCAATTGCAAAATTCAAACATTCCCGGCGAATAACTCAATAATAATTCCGGTTCAAAGATTTCTATCCGAAGTTCAATTCCGAATTCATCAAATTCCTTGAATATGATAGAGGCGGTATCTTAAATCATTTTTTTATCGTAAGAAACAAAATTCTGAAGTCGTTTTATTTTTCAGTAGGTTCACACCTTGACGATGGGACGACATTAATTCTATTTAAAAGTGGGACTATGTAATAAGCTAGCAGCATCTTAGCTGTGTATAACCTCGAAGGTTTTACTTTAATAGTCAAATTTTATTACAACGTTGCCTTTCTTGTTGCCTGACTCAGCATACTGGTGCGCTTCCGCCGCCTGCTCGGGAGTAAATGTTTTGTCAATAACCGTTTTAATTTTCCCCTCTTCAACAAGCCGCTTTACTAATTCAAGGTTGGATGCGCTGTCGCTTGATAACGCACAAACAACCTTCTTTCCGTCGGGACCGCCGGTTATCCCGGTCCAAAGCATCTGCATTAATTTCTTCGACTTAAAACTTGCCAATAGATATGTGCCTTTCGGGTTAAGAACATTTTTAACTTTAGAGAAGTCACCTTTGCCGAGCACATCAAACACAACGTCGTACATTTCCCCGGTTTGTGTGAAGTCTTCTTTTTTATAATCAATTACTTTATCGGCGCCGAGAGCTTTAACAAAATCGACCATGGAAGTACCGCACACGCCGGTAACTTCCGCGCCTAAATATTTCGCGAACTGAACGGCATACGATCCGATACTACCCGACGCACCGATAACCAAAACTTTCTGCCGCGGCTGAACTCCAATCTTAATCAATAAATTGGTAGCAATAATTGATCCGTACGGCACGGTGGATGCTTCAACGTGATTCATGTTTTTCGGTTTCAACGCAACTGTTTTGTTTTGATCGACACACACATACTCGGCATTGGCGCCCATGCCCTGACCTGTATAGCCGAAGACTTCATCCCCTGCTTTAAATTTATCTACGCCGCTGCCGACTCCTTCTACTACTCCGCTGAATTCACTGCCGAGTATTTGTTTCTTCGGTGAGCTGTAACCGAACATCATCTTGGACGGGAATAAAAGTGCATACGGCATATTGAAATCTTTAGCGGTAAGATTACCGAAATTGCGCGCTACGAGATCGCCGTAATTAACATGCGCGGCATTTATCTTAACTAATATTTCGTTTTCTTTCGGTTGTGGTTTATCGATCTCTTTTATTTTAAGAACATCGGGTGAACCATATTCGGTATAAACTATTGCTTTCATGATTACGCCTCCTTCATTTCGTTTAATCGTACACCTTTAACAAGCAGCCATATTGATTTATTTATTGAAAACATTTTAACCGCTTGAAAGTTCAATAAATTTCTATCCTATTTAATTGTCTGCTCTTGGGAAATCAGAATTCAACGACTCTCATTATAATGATAACAAAAATAATAGCAGATGCGTAAAGATAAATAATACGAAGATACTTTCTCCCCTTCTCCGTTTCTGCTTTCAGAAGTTGAGAGGCAGCATAAATAATAATTACATCCATGGATAACAATGGAATGATATAGATTAAGCTCAGCATGTTAAATATGAATGGGAAAACAGTAAACGCTACAATGAGATAAAAAATTGCGATACTTATTTTAAGAACTTTGTTCCTCCCATAGATGACAGCAAGAGATTTTGAATTTACCTTTTTATCCCCTTCCAAATCCATTGCGTCGTTTCCTATCTCTTCGGCCAAATCAACCAACGCTGCAAGTATCGCAAAAAATATTACGATTCCGTTTACATTACCAACAACAATACCGCCGAAGATGAATGTCATGCCGACTGAAATACTTACCAGCAGATTTCCGAATAAGCCCGTGAGCTTAAGTTTCCAGTTGTAAAGAAACCCGATCAACCACAATATAGCCGCTATTACTAATGCAGTATAATTGATAAGATAAGCCAAGACCAAACCTAACAGCGATACAATTACTGCAAGCGTAACAACATCTCGCGGGGTTACGAGTCCGCTTGGCAATGGACGGTGAGGGGTGTTAATTCTATCGCTTTCGATATCGAAATAATCATTGAGTATCAATGCAGATGCGGAAATAAAAAATACACTGAAGAATCCGAGAAGCAGATCATTCAACGTAGGCAAAGCCCCCAGCGCGAGGAGTTCTCCGGCAACAACACAGATGCCCGCGGATATTGGTAGTTCGGGACGGAATAATTTGATTATGCCTATAAATTTTGATTTATTCATCAATGCCGCTGGTATAAAATTCTTCTATGGTGTCTGTATAATATAACAAAGAATAATATTTTTTTGCGAAATTAAATTTTTACTATTTGTTTTGATTCTGTTTCTGGTTAGAAAAGTATATTCCGCTAAGCACCATCAATCCGCCGATTATTTCAAAAACTCCAAGCGTTTCACCCAGCAGCGGCATAGCAACCAATGCAGTAACGACTGTTTGTCCCAGCAAACTTACCGATACCGGTGCCGCGGGTAATCTGCCGAGAGCGTAATTTATAGAAATCCATCCCCCAACATGCGAGACTAAACCCAGCCCCGCTAGTGAAAACCATGTTGTATCAGAATAACCAGTAAGTTGTGAATCCATTATAAGATTCATTATAAAAAGAATAACCAAACATGTTAAAACCGAGATCGCCATAAAAGAAATTGTGTCTATTCCCTTTCTTGCTTTTTGCGTAAGGAGAAGATAGGCCGCATAGAAAAAACTTGCGGTAATCGCCAACAGATTGCCCGTGTTGATATCCATTGTCTGCAGAGCTTCACTGCCTACTAAAAGAATCATTCCCGAAAGAGCGATCCCTAATCCCAGCCAATATTTAATATGAAGTTTTTCATGAAAGAAAAATAATGTTCCGAGTCCGACCCACAATGGTGCGTTATTGGCGAGTAGTGTTGATTCGGCTGCAGTTGTTAAAAGAATGCTTGTATTCCAAAGGGCTAAATCTATTGCGAAAAATATTCCGCCCGCAATGGTTAACCAAACAAATTTCTTCGGCGGCATTTTCCTTTTTGAAATCAACCACAAAGGTACAACAATAATTGATGCGAAAAATATTCTGTAAAAAGCGGAGACTGATCCACCAACATTCGCAAACTTAACGAAGATTGCTGAAAAGCCGATACATATTATTCCAAATAATAGGACCAGATAAGTAAAGTATGATTTATGTGATATTTTCTTTGGAGAGATTTTAGTAACATTTCGGGACATATATTCCTTAAAAATCAGTTGGTCTAAAATAATATCCGTTTCTGACGAAAGCCAAAGATAATTTAACCCAGATTTGTCATTAAGAAAATTTTCTAATGACCGCCATTAGAAAAATCACTAGCTAACTTATTTTGATACAATTTGTTATGCTCATAAGAAATTTCAATATTTTATCATTTTTTCATATGAGAAGCTTACATTTTTTGAGTAGTATATCCTCCTATAACAGATTGTAAGATAATATATTAATAGAACTTGCTAAATTTCTAATGACAAATTCGGGTTTAATTAATCACGTATACTGCCGATAGAGGAAGCCGGTATCCAATAAACATCCCAATTACCATTTCTATCGCTGCCGAAGAAAAAATATTTCCCATCAGGAGAAATTGACGGGAATCTTTCGTTTGCTTTGGAATTAATAATTTCTCCCGGATTAGTAGGTTCGCCCCATGATCCGTTAATTTGTTTCCTACTAAAATAAATATCAACTCCTCCGAATCCCCCCGGCCGTGTTGATTCAAATAGTAAATAACTTTCATCGTTTGAAATGTATGGTCCGTCTTCATAATATTCAGTGCTAATCGGGAAATCAATTTTGGTTGGCGACAAATATTCCCCGTTAAAATATTTTGTACAATAAATATCATATTGCGCTTCATCAAACAAACGTCTTGCCATAAAATAGATATTTCCGTTATCAGCGATAGATAAACCGTAAATATCAAGCGAGTCAAATCCGACATAGTTCGGGACTGACCATCCTTCTTCAATTTTATCGATGAACCATATTCCTCTTCTTTCCGTCCCTTCTTTCTTTTCAATACTACTGCCGGCCGAAAAAAACAATTTATTACCGTCATATGAAAATTTTGGGTACATATCATCAAAGCCCTTTAGGAAGTTTGCTAACAATGGTTTAGACCATTTTCCGTCACTATAACTCATATACTTAACAACAGCTTCACTTCCGTGCTCACCTAAAAGCTGAGTCCATAAAACTTGCTTCCCGTCCTTTGAGAATTCGGGCGAACCATGTTCGTAATATTCAGTCGATATTAAGTCTTTGGCAAAAACCGTCGCCGTATCAAGTGTAATTTCAGTATTAACGAATGGGAAGTGCCGAAGCGAATCTTGAGTTAGATTTTTAATCATGCGATACCAGTCAATTTGATTATCAGCTGGGGGAACCAAATAACCTAAATCCGAACCGGTACCGCGCAATTTGATATTACAATCGGTAATATTGAATACTCCCGCATTACAAACTTGGGCAATAAGAAAAATCCAACAACCCCAAACAAAACAAATTCTTATAAGCATATTCATTATTCTTTATCAAGAATTCCGTTCAACATTCCGTCGAGTGTTTGTTTGGACAGCCATTTGCCTCTAACCATTACGCCGGTAATGTTTCGCAAATTTGAGATATTATCCAAAGGATTATCATTCACTAATAATAAATCGGCTCTTTTACCAATGGTTACAGTAGAATATTCATTTTCTTTCCCCAAAAACTTCGCCGGCAGAATTGTAGCCGATTTTATTACTTCATATGGTGTAAGGCCACTTTCGTTAAGGAGTTTAAATTCTTCATGAAGAGAGGCCCCAGGTACAAACAGCGGCACACCCAAAACATCGGTACCTGCCATTATCGGGACACCGGCTCTATGCATTTCGTAAGTCACTTTTTTTAAGAACTGGGAATAATTTTGCTGGAGGAATGTTAGCCAATCGGGCAATGCCTTTGTTATTCGGCTCCAGGCGCTGCGAAGTGTAGGAGATATATATTTATAATGTGGGTCTTCCTTTACACTGACTATTTTGCCCGGCCCCCCGGTCATAAAGTCTTGAATGTAAATTGTTGACTGAATATAAATTCCCGCCTCAGCGCATCTTTCCGCAATCGATTCGATCCCGGAATCTGAAGACCGGTAAAATAAAGGAACCCACTGGATTAGGACAATAGCTGCAACAATAAAAGATACTACGCCCCAAATTACGGCAGGAATTTTTGCGAATAACTTAATCCTTTGGTTCTTCTTTCCAAAACTTATTATTACAATTTTAATCGAAAGAATCATCATCGCTAGCGACATAATAACAAGCAATGCCAGCATCCATATTTCTCCGAAGAACAATCCTCCGGGTAATAGAAAAAATCCAGCTGCAATAAGAAGTATATCAATAAATAATATTACTCCGCTTAGTTTTGCAATGCCGGAAGGCTTTTCCGAAGATTCATTTTTCCTTTTTTGAATAAATTTTTGAATTACGGCAAGGATTATCCATAGTAATCCGATACCCGATAATAGAAGAAATGCTCGAACACCGTAAAAAATAAAATCATCTAGACTGACGTTAAAAAAGTAAAGAGGATGAAGCTCATTCAAATGGGCTAACGATTGACGCGCTTTAAGCAGAGCATCAATTCCCAAATTATACGGTCCGTGCCCAACCAGTGGTATATCTACAGTTCTGGCGTAATCATTGATATAAAGATATTCTTCAAGGGGAAGCCATTTAGTTGTAGGATTCGGACCGACAATTTGCCGGTGTTTAAGCATATCATACCCGGCATTTTTTTGACGATCGATTTCGGTTTTAATTTCCGATTTGTTGTTTACTCTTGGCTCTTGAATAAACTCTCCGGATGAATAAAGATTTGGAGCAAGCAGTTTCCCTTCTTCAATCATTCTTTTCCATTCAAGATGATATTCTTCACCGCGGAGGTTAAAAACGGTTGTGACACCATTAGCGAGAAACATCGGAGCATCACCGAAATATTTCCTGGCTTTTATCAAAGTATCCAGATGAACATGCGAATCTGTTAGCCCAGGTAGAAGATACTTCCCATTACCCTCAATCACAAAAGCGTGCTCTGGGATTTCAATTTTACCGGCATCATCGATATTTGTAATCTTATCCCCTTCAACTATTATTGTCTGCCCGGCAAGAACTTCCTGCCGCTCCATCGATATTAAATTTACATTTACAAATGCGTATGTCTCGGTATGATTCCCCCGCTTCTGTCCCACGATATTTTGTACAATCGTGAGGGTAAAAATCAAAACCAATACGGTTTTAAACAGATTTGAATTCATAATTTCACCCCAGTTTGTTTTGCTAAGACAATTAAATCAAGAAAGTACTTTATTTCAATAAAAATCTTAATTACGACCATACTTTCGTTTTTACTCTATAATCTCCATAAATATGAGGCTTTGAAGAAGAAGACATTATTTTTTTCACGGAAATTATTTGAACGAACATATCTTTCATTTTCCCAATTTGTTTTATCGTATGTGGAACCATAACCCAGCTGCAGTACTGTTCCCGGTATATAGGTAAACGAAATCAGAAGTTCACCGTTAAGTTTTTCATAAAATGTATTGAACTCAATTATTCCCCTCACGAAAAGATACTCGTTGAATTGGAAAGTATTTTTACTCCTTAAAATCGTCATATCGTAAATCTTTATATCATCGGAATCGCGGGTAAAGTCAATATAGTTTAGACCGAAAGTAGAGTTAAACTGTTGTGTTGGTGTAAATGCAATTCCAACCACAACTGATCTGTAGTTCCCCTGGAAAGGATCGGTAGGATCGTAGTAAGGGGCTTTACCAATATCGAGACTTCCTTCAAAATAAAATTCATTTAATAATTGGCTGCTCCACCCCATTGCGAAACGGCTGCTTATATCGAAAGATTGCTTTTGAAAAATTTCATTGCCGAGTGAAAAACCCATCCAAATCCACGATTGTTTTTGGAAAAATAATTCCGTACCGAAGAAATTCCAGGTCTCGTATTTCTTAGCATAATGATCATATGTATGAAATGAATTATAAAGAACATTTACCCTGTTTATAAATTCCGCACCTGTATAAAAATGATAATATAAAATAATCGGTATGCGGCTTAAACCTGTACGAGTGGTATATCCCAGCTGATTATTGAATTCCTTGGAGACGTCGTGAAAACCTATCCTCATTTGAGCATCTTTTGATTCATAGTGATAATCGACTGCGATTGATCGCCCCATCTTTGCATTTGTCTCCTCGCCGGTCTTATTGAATGAGATAAAACCGTGCATATCAAGAATACTTCTTTCGCCAACTCTTAATGTACCGTCTAAACCAAAGAGCCTGTTGTAATTATCCTGCAAGGTTCGATTTGTGGCGAATAAGCCAAGGTAACTGTCTTGGGATAATAGATGCTTATACCTCAAAATTCCGATTTTTGCCGAAGAGGAAATTTCATCACTAATATTTCTTTCATATTCGTCGTTAACATACATAGCCGAGATAATGTCGTCGGAAGTAATCTTTCCATTTAATTTAAGTCCGTAAGTCGGTTCGCCTAAAGTTCTTGTGTTTATGATAGACCTTACCGGAGAAAACCAACCGAACTTATTGCCGGCAAAGGAGAAATTTTCTCTTCCTTCCAAGAAGAAGGGTCTTTTTTCCGCATAGAAAAGAGGACTTCTTAAATTAATATCTATCTGTCCGGCGTCACTTTCAATGTGCGAGAAATCGGGATTGTATGTAAAATCGAGAATCAGATCCGATGTGATTCCGTATTTACCGGTGATACCTATTTTATTGTTGTTTTCTTTTGTCCAAGAACCATCGATATTTTTATTTGAAATATTGGCAGTAACGGCGGGATTAAACTCCAATAACATACTGTTTGCAATATTTTTAACTGTTACAGATTCCCTCTGTAATAATCTAGATCCCTTCGCCGGGTCATATTCCGGGTAACAAATCACTTCCGATTTTCTGCCGATATTTCTGCGCAGTCCTATCCCGAATTTTGTTTCCCCGCCGCTGGCAAGTCTTAATTGTTTGAAAGGAATTTTCATTTCTACGGAATATCCATTCGCACTTAAATTACCTTTGCTTTCCCATACCATATCATAACTCAAATCGCCTGTACCGTCGGCATATATTACTCCGTCTTCTTGAATTCCGATCGGATTGACCTTAAAAATAAGATTTGATTGAGCATTGTTGGCAGCATCAATTTCGAAACAGATCCAATCATCTGTCCCGATTTTATCCCGGTTGGTCATAGATACTTTTATCTGCTTAGGATCCGAATCCAAGGCAATGAAACCTACATAAAGATAATCCGTATCATAGAGTACATATGCCGTTGTCTCTTCGGAGGGATTTTTCCCGAATTCGGGGAAATAGGTTTTAAAGTTCGTGAACCTCGCGGCTCTTCCCCATGTATCCTCATTGATTATACCATCCAATATTATAACGCTTTCAACATCAATCTTGGGCAATTCCATGGTCTTGGGATTGTTTCCGGCAGCGCAGATTATAACCGTTGAAAGGAAATAAATTGTGATGGTTGTTTTAACAATACTAATATTCATCTTATAGCTCCCCGTTGTTTGCCTAATGAGACGAAATAAAAATTGATCAAGTAATACATTCTTCATTCATTTGCAGTGAACAATCCGTTTTTTGCAGTAAACGGTATGAATTTACCAGTGGATATTTTTAATTTTTCTATGCAACTTATAGAGGATTATCAATGGCGGGAAAGTTGAGATCAACTAAGTACAACCGTTACATAATAATGTTCGCTTTCTGGTTTTGTCTCGGTTTATTATTCGGTGTACAAAACTTTTTTTACCTCAAGTATAAAAATCTTGCATGCTCATTTTTCGGAATTATTTTCGAGCAGATGCCGAATTTTATTCTCTGGGGGATATATACTCCATTCGTAATTTGGCTGGGTAATAAATATTCTTTGGTTAATGGGCATTGGAAAAAATCGCTCATAATTCATCTTGCAATAGCGGTTCCGCTGGCGGTCGCACATGTCGGTTTGATTACTTTTATTCTTATGGCAATCTACGGTACAATAGGTGAGGTTCCGTTTGCATATGTATTTTACAACTTTTGGAGTTATTGGTTTTATTTTCAATTTGTCTTTTATGCCGGCGTTTTACTGCTGGGTTACGCGATAAATTATTATCAAAAGTATCGTGAAGAAGAATCGATATCTCTTCAGCTCGAAAAACTATTGGCCGAATCAAAACTTGCGGCACTTAAAATGCAGCTTCACCCACACTTTCTTTTTAACACAATGAATAATATAAGTATGCTGGTTCGTCAAAATAAAAACGACGAAGCCGTAAAGATAATTGCGATGCTTGGTGATCTGTTAAGACACGTACTGGAGCATAAAGAACGGGAACTAATAACTTTGAAATATGAATTGGAGTTATCTGATAAATATCTTCGGATTGAATCTATAAGATTCGATGGAAGACTTACATATCAGATTAATGTTGAACCGGGAATAAATGACACACTTATTCCCGACTTAATTTTACAGCCCGCAATTGAAAACGCACTTAAACATGGATTGAAAGATAAAACCAACGGCGCTCACATTTCCATAACGGCCTGCAAGAAAGATGATAAAATTAAGATTGATGTTGAAGATAACGGCAAAGGATGCGGCAGCCCGGATAGCTTTTACAACGGTAACGGGCTTGGTTTAAAAATTACACGAGAACGTATTGAGAAGATTTTCGGTGATAAAGCAGAACTTACCATTGATTGTATGACGGATAAATTCACAAAAGTAACTTTCATCTTCCCGATTAAAGAAGATTAAAAGAATGCAAAACAACGGAATCCGGAAAATAAGAACTATCATAGTTGACGATGAGCCTGCCGCGCGCGAGGGGCTTGAACTTTTGCTGCAGAAAGATTCGTCTATCGATGTAATTGATGTCTGCAAATTGGGACAAGACGCCGTCAAAGCGATTAATGAATCAATGCCTGACTTGTTGTTCCTCGACATTCAAATGCCGGGTATGGACGGATTCCAGGTACTTGAATCAATTAATCCGCAAAATATTCCGATTGTAATATTTGTAACCGCATACGATCAATACGCACTAAAAGCGTTTGAAGTAAATGCCGTCGATTACCTTCTAAAACCGTTTGATGATGAAAGGTTCTATAAAACACTTACGAAGGCGAAAGAGTATTTTTTCAAATCGCGAAACTTTGAGATACAGCAAAAAATTCTGGAATTGTTAAAAGCAGATATTGTTCCCGAAGATAAATTGCCAAAACCGAAATATCTTCAGCGCCTTACAATAAAGCAGCGAAATGAAACTATTTTTCTGGATGTAGAAGAGATCGATTCAATTGAGGCAAACGATTATTATGTAACGATTTATTCGAAACAGAGAAAATTTCTTATGCGGGAGACAATGAATAATCTTGAAAAAACATTCGATCCGAATAAGTTTATCCGCATTCATAGGAGTGTCATTCTCAACATTGAACGTATCATTTCCATCAAATCATATTCTTCAACCGAAAATGTTATCATAACAAAAAACAATAAAACTTACCGTGCAAGTAAATCAGGAATGAAGAAATTTAAGCAACTCAAATTTCACTAAGAAACCGTTGGTGAAAGAAATTTATTTTTTACTCCAAAAAATCTTTTGCATTTCTATTCATGAAATTCATTTAATAACCGGTCGAATAGTAATCTCTTACACCGACACCTTAAGCTTTATTAAAAACAACAATGTCAAGATAAGACCAACAATTCCTAGAATGCCCCAGAGATAAACTAGAAACATCTCAAGACCATAACCAAACACAAACGATGCTATCGTCATTCCAATCAATGCAAAACCCATCGTAGTAGATTTGATAAGCATTATAGCCGTTACGATAAAGCCGACCACTTTCTTTCTCAACATCATAACCGAACCTATAAAGAAAGCGGGTATCACAAAACCTAAATCGAGGACATAAACTTCCAGTAACGGTTCCCCTGTCGGATTAGCAAGTAGTGGTTCACCTTTTAAGTTGCCGAATATGTCTCCAAGCCATAAAACCGAAAGCATAACACCAAATAGTATCAAATATACCGCACAAACCACAAACCACACATTATTGTAAGGAACTATTTCGATCTCATCGATTTGCATTAATGATTTTACAAAAGCAAATATTGAGAGGGATAGAATTGCTATGTAAACTAGAAGCATTTCGTTTAATGCAGGTCCGAATGCATAGGTTACATAAGTGTAAATAAAATAGCCTAATAAACCAGTTTTTATAAATTTAGCTTTTGGCTGCGGAAGAAATAATGAGAACAAAAAAACAAGCGCAATTATTATTGAGACTATATCCTGCCCTTTTAACTGTGAAGCTGCCCAGTGATGATCCTTATAAATTTCGCCGAAGGCGCCGAACGCGGATGCAACGATTGCAAGAACAGTAATCATAACATTGATAAGAAAAACAGTTCTATTTTGCATTCTTTCTCCCAATCTGATCATAATATTAAAATCAAAATACGGGAGTAATAAAAAATATTCAATGATATATTAAAGAAGTTATTAAGTGTGCAATTTATACTTCAACCGGGAAATTGCTTATTATAAATTCAACTAATTTCTGATCGTTATGTTTGAAAGCCGAATATGTATCGTGCTTCCCTTCATTATTAATAACGGCTATGATATTTTTGATTTTGGATAAATCCAATTCCGGATTTTCAATTACCAATTTCGGACCGTCGTTTTCACGGAAGGATTCAACGATTATATAATCGCAATCTTTGTACAGCACATCAAATATTTGCTGATATTGTTCCGTAGTACCGCTGTAAACTGCTGAGATGCCTTCGGGTGTATAAAATACTGTAGGATTTGCCCCTGCTTGGCGGGCGCGATCGGTGTCGGTATTGGGTTTATCCAACGGGTGAATATGAATTGAGTGTTTGAATCCTCCAACACGATAACCTCTTTCGGTTAATGATTTTGTAATGAATTCCACCAAAGTTGTCTTACCGTTTTTCTTGAAACCGACTACATGTATTTGTTCCGCATTCCCGATCTTCATTAATATCCCGCAAATATTGATAAACAATTCATAAAACGACTTGGAAATATAAGCCATCATTTCAATTATCCCAACGAGAACTGAGTTATTAAATGCCTATGTTTGAGCATGCAATAATAAATTGTACTTTCTCCAAAACAGGGGACACAAAATGAAAAGGCAAATTGAAGTAGATATCCTTCCTCAAAATATTCACGACACAGAAAAAATCAAAAGTATAATAGCAAAAAAGATACATGCTGAAGTTTCGGACATTACTTCAGTCGTTCCGCTGCGGAGATCGATTGACGCAAGAAAACGCCCGGTATTTAAAATCCGTTACGATGTTTATCTTAATGAATCCCCCGTTGAGCAGACGAAAGGGATAGAGTATCATCCTGTTAAAACCGGCAAGCAGGTAATAATAGTTGGCTTTGGTCCCGGCGGTATGTACGCGGCATTAAGATTGATTGAACTTGGTATCAAACCGGTAGTTATTGAACGGGGTAAAGATGTGCAAGCAAGGCGGCGGGATATAAAAGCAATACAGCAAGACCATATTGTAAATCCCGATTCCAATTACTGTTTCGGTGAAGGGGGTGCCGGTACATTCAGCGACGGCAAACTCTACACGAGGTCAACCAAACGGGGCAATGTAAAAAAAATCTTAGATGTGCTTGTTCAACATGGTGCGGATCCCGAAATATTAATTGACGCTCATCCCCACATCGGGTCGAACAATCTCCCTAAAATTGTTCAGTCAATACGTGAGACTATTCTTAGCAACGGCGGCGAGATTCATTTCAACAGCAGGGTTACCGATTTTATTATGAACGAAAAAGTGATGAAAGGGGTTGTTGTTAACAATGACAAAGAGTTTACCGGAGACGCGGTTTTGCTTGCCACCGGTCACTCGGCGCGTGATATTTATTATCTTCTCCATAAGAATAATATTAAAATAGAACCTAAACCTTTTGCGATGGGTGTACGCATTGAGCATCCGCAAAGATTGATAAATGAAATTCAGTACCACACAAAAGAGATTCATCCCAACCTCCCGGCAGCTAGTTATAATCTTTCTTGCGAAGTTGGAAGAAAAGGTGTTTATTCATTTTGTATGTGCCCTGGTGGAATAATTGTCCCGGCATCTACAGCACCGGGCGAATTGGTTGTAAACGGTATGTCGATTTCCAAACGCGACTCCCCTTTTGCCAACTCGGGTTATGTTGTTACTATTGATGAACGGGACTGGAAGCAGTATAAACATGAGTATCCTTTCGGCGGATTGTTATTACAGCAGGAAGTTGAGCAGCTCGCGTTTAGGCTTGGCAACGATTCTCAGACAGCCCCTGCCCAGCGTGTTACCGATTTTATTAATGGAGTAACATCTCAGACTCTACCTGCTACTTCTTATATTCCCGGCGTTACACCGGCACCTCTTCATGAAGTACTCCCTAAAGTTATTGTTGACGGAATCAGGAGATCATTACATACTTTCAACAAAACTATGAAAGGTTATGTAACCGAAGAGGCACAGTTAGTTGCAGGAGAGACAAGGACGAGTTCACCTTTGCGGATTCCGAGAGATAAAGAAACTTATATGCATACTAGTATTAAAGGTCTTTTCCCATGCGGCGAAGGGGCCGGTTATGCAGGTGGAATTGTAAGTGCGGCAATTGACGGTGAAAACTGCGCTGACGCAATTGCAAAGTTTATCTGATACTTCCCACCGTGGTTTGGACCTCGGCACAGCCTGGCTGTCGGGAACCATTTCCCGACACAGCCTTGGTGTCGAGAACCCTTTCTCGACACAGCCTTGGTGTCGAGAACCCTTTCTCGACACAGGAACTCACCTGATTTTGCCAGGGCGTCGAGAACCAATCCCCGGCACAGCCTGGCTGTCGGGAACCATTTCTCGACACAGGAACTCACCTGATATTGCCAGGGTGTCGGGGACCATTTCCCGGCACAGCCTTGGTGTCGAGAACCCTTTCTCGACACAGGAACTCACCTGATATTGCCAGGGTGTCGGGGACCATTTCCCGGCACAAGAACTCACCTAATATCAACACCACCAAATTTGGTATCAACAAACAAAGTGCTATGGTCATTTAGTAAATAATTTCTTGCACTGGAATATTTATAATCTTCAGGCTTTTCAACCAACCCGGCTTTAACAGGATTATTGTGAATGTAAATAACTTTTGACCAAAACATTCTTTGATTTCTAATCACGGAATCATGAAAACGGTGTTCCCAAAACTGGCGTTTCTGTCTTGGCTTATTTGTTCGAACAAAGTTTTCCATACCGATCGATTTCGTGCATTCAATATTTTCCATTATGTCCCATGCAGAATATTTTTTTAAGTCTCTCATTATGTCTGAAATAGTTCCTTCTTTCGGTTCAACTAAAACAATCCAATGAAAATGTGAAGGCATAATTACATAGGCAAGCACTACAAATTTATATCTCATTTGATAATGCTTTATGTTGTTTACCAGGATGTCGCAATTGGTGTGATCTTCGAATGCGGGGATAAAGTTCCTTGCTGTGGTTGTAACGAAGAATACACTCTCATTAGTAAGACTATTTCTTCCTCTCAAGCCCATGGTTTATAATATATATAACATCTTTTTAAATCAAGTGTGTGCTTCCGCCCTGGCTGCTGCTACCGCCGAGGTTTAAACCTCGGCAGTCAGCGTGTCGAGAACCCTTGCCAGGGTGTCGGGAACCATTTCCCGACACAAGAAAGTTCGTCTGATACTTCCGCCGAGGTGGGACCTCGGCTGGCCTGCGACACAGCCTTGGTGTCGAGAACCCTTTCTCGACACAGGAACTCACCTGATTTTGCCAGGGCGTCGGAAACCATTTCCCGACACACAAACTCCCCCCGGGTGTCGGGAACCATTTCCCGGCACAGCCTTGGTGTCGAGAACCCTTTCTCGACACAGGAACTCACCTGATATTGCCAGGGTGTCGAGAACCACTTCTCGACCCAGATTATATTCCATCGCCGCGTTTTATTACTCACTCTTCGCGAGAGCTTCCAAACCACCTGTCCAAACATGTGATGATGAAAACGGTGTGAAGTTTTCGGGCTCACCTAAATCTTCCCAAATATCTTTGTGCAGAACAGTACCGGGTGTACTTAAATAATCGGCGTTGATCTTTATTCCACCTATCTTCGCAACTTGATCGTCGAGATCACGAACAAAATCCGCTGCTTCCCATCCCATCACGGCGAGTTCAAACTTGGAGATTTTCTGAAGCCTGCCGTAAATTGATTTTATTATAGCGAGTCTTTTTGCCTGCGAGTTTATCAATTCACTTTTATCCCATGGTATGCCGAAGCCGAAACCTTTTGGGACAAGTGTGATCCACCAGTTGCCCTCGTCGTCACACCGTTCAAGAAATGGATAATCTTGAATTATACTTACCATATCCGCAAAATGAGCTTTAATATGAAGTGCGTTCTGACTCGACTTACCTGTACATATTGCCATGTCGAAATAAATTGCCATAGATTTCTTCTAATAATATGTAAACATCTTTTCAGATTCACTACCAAAGTATTGATCTTGACATACCCGCTTTTGAGAAGAACCATCATAGTATTGTCGAAAACCATTTCTCAACACAAAATGATGCTCTCGCCGAGGTATGAACCTCGTCTAACCGGTTGGTCAAGAACCACTTCTCGACACAGAGCATACTCCTAAGCCGAAGTGTGAACCTCGTCTAACCGGTTGGTCGAGAACCACTTCTCGACCCTGATGCGGTCACACCAAAGTTTGGACCTTGGCAGCTTGAGTTAGTTCTAATAAAATCAATTAAGATATTCAGCCAGCCAACGGTGCATCTCTTTCCACCATCGGATGTTGTTTTGGATTCCCTCAATCACATGCCCCTCGCCGGGAATTGTTAATAATCTAGAAGGAATACCCCTCATCTGCAGCGCGGTGAATAATTGTAAACTTTCACCGTAAGGTACGCGGTAATCTTTCAAACCATGTATTACCAAAGTCGGAGTTTTGAAATTCTGTACGTAATTATGAGGCGACCACTTTTCGAACAACTCTTTATCCTCCCACGGACTGTCGCCCAAATCCCATGATGCGTAGAACAACTCTTCAGTAGCTCCCCAAAAACTTGTTAGGTTATATAAACTGGCATGACTAACAATACACTTGAACCTGTCGGTGTGGCCGTTAATCCAATTGACGGAATAACCGCCGAACGATCCTCCGATTGCAGCTAATTTATCTTTAGCGATAAATTCATATTTATCTATAACGTAATCCATCCCCAACATTAAATCGGTATAAGTTCTGTTGCCGTATTCGCGGCTTACCTGTTCACGGAATTTTGAGCCGTACCCGGCACTGCCGCGCGGATTGATAAAGACACCGACATAGCCTGGTGAAGATACAAGCTGGAACGTCCACCATGTAGTCATGAATCTATCCGCCCACATGTTCTGCGGACCGCCGTGAATTGTCAGCACTGCCGGATATTTTTTATCAGGGTCAAATCCGGGAGGACGCAAAATGAATCCCTGTACCTTGTCACTGTCGGCTCCATCGAACCAGAATTCTTCCAATTTCGGTAAATCATATTCGGCTAAAAATTCTTCGTTGGTATTTGTAAGCTGCTTTGCTTCGTTAGTTTTTAATGAAAGAGAAAAGACTTCATACGGCATATGATTATAACCGCGGGTAAATACTAATTTCTTTCCATCAGGAGTTATGGTTAGGTTGATGTTATACCCATCATTTACTAATTGTTTTATATTACCTTCCAGATCAACTTGATAAATGGGCGAACGTCCTTCCACCCTTCCGTAAAAATAAATTGACTTGCTATTCGGCGCCCATACCATTCCTGACGAAGACCGGTCGAGACTCTCCGTGATGCGTTTTATTTCTTTGGTCTGCCTGTTGTAAATAGTTAAACATCTTCTGTCGCTTTCATAACCGGGTTTCTCCATTGAAACGTAAGCGATGTATTTCCCGTCGGGGGAATAATAGGGCTGGCTGTCGTATGCCGGGTTAGAGGTGATCTTTGTTTCTTCCATCGTTGTAAGGTCTTTTATAAAGATGTCGTGATTCGTACTCATCGTCAATACTTCATCAACATTTCTTACAAAGCAAATTTCTTTACCGTCGGGGGAAATATCATAATCGTGCGCGTTGCTTAAAGTTACCGGAGGATTGTCATAATCTCCCGGCGTTACTTCTTTCACGCTTCCGTCATTGACATCAATTAAGAAAAGATGATTCCTTTTATCGCCGAGCCATCTATCCCATTGGCGGAATAAAAGATGATCGGTTGTGCGGGCTTCGCATTCGGGTAATTCATCTTCCGTCCAATTTTCTAAATCGGTTTTCCCTTCAGGCAAAACTCTTGAAGTACAGACTATATATTTCCCATCTTGCGACCAGACTGGGCCGCTCAGAGAAAAATCAGAATCGGTTAATTTGCGCGCTTCTCCCCCGTTTATATTAATAAGATAGAGATTCGTCTCCCCGGCACGGTTGGACAAGAACGCAATTTTTTTACTGCACGGCGACCAGCGGGGCGAATGATCACCTTTGGGGCTGTTGGTTAATTGTACGGGAGTTCCGCCATCAATGGGAATAATCCAGACATCGCTGTTGTGACTGTTCTTTTCAATCGACGCGACAGCAACCGTGTAAGCTATCCATTTCCCGTCCGGGCTTACTTGCGGATCGTAAACCTCTTTGATTTTGTACATCGCTTCAGGTGTAAGCGATTTTTTTGTTTGAGCTTCTGAAAATGTAAATGAAATAAATGTTAGCAGAATAACGAGGCCTAACTTTTTCATTAAATCCTCCGGTCAAATTGAATTGTAAATTTCAGTATTACTAAGTTATGAAAATTTTGGAATTGAGATCGAAAAAATATATCAGTGAGAAGACCAATACATTGATTGTTACAGACAATGAAAGTGCAGTATCTGCCTAACCCGACTTGGATTATCGTAATTGTTTAAGGTACCGGAAGCTTACAAGTTTCTCCTGCCCTTCATCCCATAAAGTTAAAAGGATGCTTCGGAGGCTTGAACGCAAAGTAAGCGTGTTTGCTTTTTGAAACTCGGAGTTTGCTTTGTGGCATCGCTCCAAATTATAATTAGGTATCCTTGGGCTTAGATGGTGAATGTGATGATAACCTATATTCCCTGTGAACCATTGAAGAATTTTAGGAAGTTTAAAAAATGAACTCCCTTCAAGAGCCGCCGCAGCATAATCCCATGATTCTTTATTCGCCCAGTAAGTATCTTCAAATTGATGCTGAACATAAAAAAGCCACGTACCTGTTGATGAGGCAATAATCGTTATCGGTAATTGAACCGCGAGAAACGCCTGCCACCCGGTAAAATAAATTATTGATGCGGCAACAGATGCAATTGCCAGTGTTGTTAAATAAATACTGGTCTCAACACTTCGCAGTGATTTTGATCTTGACATGGGGAACCTGTACAAAACGACAAAAAGAAGTGTGGGGATAATAAGGAATAAGAATAACGGATTACGGTAAACACGGTATTTAAATCTTCCCCATTTTGTTTTGTTAAGATATTCGTTTACGGTCATCGTGTAAACATCGCCGATTCCCCTGCCGTCAAGCTTGCCGGCGTTCGCGTGATGAATGGAATGGCTTTTGCGCCAATAATGATAAGGCGTTAAGTTAAATATGCTGCAGAACATTCCCGTAAAATCATTTCCTCTTTTCGATTTGAAAAATGAACCGTGCCCGCAGTCATGTTGAATTATAAAAATACGGACTGAAAATCCCGCCGCAGGTAATGCAAGCAATAGTGTAAGCCAATAACTTACATCCAGGCTGAGATACATCAAATACCAAATTGCAGCGAAAGGAAAAAACGAATTGGCTAATTGCCATAAGCTCTTCCATTTATGCGGCATTTGATATTTCGCCACCATTGATTTCCAAAAAGACTTTTCCGGTTTATTTGATTTATCGGTCATTACATTCTTCCAATTGCTTTCTATTAAAAAAAATATTTTTTTCTTTTTATATATGATTCAAAAGAAATCAAATAGAAGCCGGGAATAAAGCAGGTTGAGTAGGTTTTACATTTCTTTTACAAAAGTCGACTTCAAATACTCATATGACAAGAATTACTTACTGATTTCCTATTGAGATAAGGTTAGATATACAAAAAAAAACCGTTATCCAAAGGATCCCTTCGGGAAAACGGTTGATGTTTTTTAGTTTGGTTTAATCCACGGCTGAAGAACGTGTTGCAAAACGAAAAACTTTTCATTGCGAGGCGCTTTTTGCCGAAGCCTGTTTCCGGCGTAGGCGGGGATTAATGTGCTCGACTGCCCCTCAACACTTCGCCATCTCGATAAACTCGATATAAAACAAGCTCGGTGCAGGGCTCAGCACAAGGAGGGTTATATGAGTGCAGGTCATATGAGTTGGCGAAAAGCGATTTTTATCGGTCTTGAATCGATTTTAATGCTTTAGGCATTTTCGAATTCAGTTGGTTCTATACCTGCTTGGCTCAGTATTTCTTTAAGCAAACCAATATGAATTTCACCGGAACTATGTGGATTTGGGATTCTTATTTTACGCTCCCCTCGTTTCATAAATTGATGCTTTCCACCTGAAAAGGGACCTTCGAATCCAAGTTTTCTGAATTTTTTAATCAATTCTTTTCGAGAGATTGATGATTTCACTTTATCAGCCGGCTACTTTGCTAAATGATATAGTGAAATTATCTATTGTAGGTATTACTTCTTTATCGGAAATCTTTAATAAAATCCATTCCTCTAAAACTTCAAGAAGTTCTTCTCTGCACAACTCTACTGATTCAGCATTTGCCCAAACACCGTCGAATCCGGGTATTTCACCGAACCAAGTACTATCTTCCAGTTGTTTATATTCTGCTTTCTTGATCGCTCTTTCCAAATATTGTACTATCATAATAATCACTTCTCTATTGATGTGAATAAAATATAAGCATTCATAATATATTTCTCAATGGGGAAGAAATATTAGGTAGAGGAAAAGGAGGAGATCGTGGGGAAAGTAAAATGGTAAAAGTAAGAAGGAATGAATTATCCGGCAGCGCCGGGATGAGAGGAATGGTTGAATGTGCTTCGACTGGCTCAGCACAAGAATGCCTGCCCGCCGAAGGCGGGAATGAATGATCCCTGTGGAATAAAAACAAAGAATATTCCACGGGACGCGGATGGATGAGTGTAGAATTGAATGATGGAATGTTTGGATGACTGTATGGGTGAATAAAGAATCTGTGGATGAAGTGACATTGAAAATCGGGTTAAATAAAAACCTAATGGAAATATTTTTTATAATAATGATGTTAAGTAATTACTTTTGGCTTTCTTTTGGTACCCGGTTCTACTTTGGCGGGTATACTTATATCGTAAAGAAAATCGGGAGCAATGTCCCATCCGTTCGGCCATTGAAGATCGCCATCCTTTATTTAATAACGGTCCTTTTTTCAATGCTTATGTATAGATTATTCTATTCCACACCCTAAATTGTGATTGTATGTAAACTAATTTCTGAAGGATTATACTCTTTTAGAATTTTATAATTGGATTTTTCTTCAAGAATTAATTCAATGACTTCTCTAATATTTTTCAAAGCTTCATCCAGCGTGGCGCCTTGCGAATAGCAGCCGTCAAAAACCGGGCATTCTACTACGTAAAAATTATCTTCATCCTTTTCAACGTATATCGGTAATTGTTTTTTTCTACGACTTTTTCTTTGTTTTATATCACTCATAAAATCTCTCCATGACTTATCTGAATATATAAAAATTCCTTAAAAGACTAAATAACTTATCGGGTCTCCGACCTCTACTTTCTTACCTCCGTTTTCTGTCCTCTTTATTCCCGCCCAACAAGTTGGCGGGCAGGCTTTTTACTTCTCATCATCCCATTACCCATCATCTCATTCCCCCCGACATTCACAGATCAGTATTAATCATATTTTAAAATGTAATTCAAGGAACTGGTCAATTAGCTGCTTATTTTCCATAAACCCGTCCCAACCCTTCCATTAAGAGTGTGTTGCAGAGCCCTGGGACGTGGTCGTCAAGGTCCACACCTTGACGAAAGAACTTGTTTATTTGGGAAGAGATGAAACCTTCAGTCACGGAATGGTCCATGACTGCCCAGTATTATTGTTATGCAACTGACTCTTAAGCGAGTGGAATAGAATAATCTATTCATACCCGAGAATAAAGGAATGTTATTAAATGCATTTTGAAATGTATGTGAATGACTTATTTTATTCCACTCCCTAAAAAAGAGAAGGGCTTATTCGTAATAGTAACTTTTTTATTTGTAATGCTGATCTTTAAGAATAATCTGCTATAAGAGATGACGCCGGTATATTTAATTTCTCATGAAGTGAGCGGATCATAGATAAACTAAGTTTCCTTTTTCTATTTAGAATTTCCGATGTTCTGCTTTTCGAGCCGATAATCGCGACTAAATCAGAATACTCAAGGTTAAGCTGATCCAATCTGAATTTAATCGCTTCTATCGGGTCAGGTAATTCAATAGGGAAATGTGCCTCTTCATATTTTTCCACAAGAATTGATAGAAGGTCCAATTCATTATATTCATTGGAATTAATTTTTAAATCCAACTGCATTAATTTGTAAATCCTTTCTAATGCAGCTTTATATTCTTTCTTCGTTCTAATTGGTTTTAACATAACTAACTTCCTTTACATTTATTCTATTATATTCCTTATGGGTTCCTATCCATACTATAAAAACAATACCTATTCTATATTCTACATCCACTATCAATCTATAACTATTGCCTTTAATATTAAAGACCACTCTTTTATTTGTTATTACCGAAGCGCTCTTATATTGTCTTTTTAATTCATTTGGCGAAGACCATGACGCATTTATAACCTCATCATACCACGCTTTTAACGGTAGTTCCACTTCAGAATATTTTTTCCAATAATTTACCAGTGTTTTCCTTGAAATAATTCTCATAGTTTACGACAAATATATTAAAAAATTCCCATATTGGGAAATAACCGGTTTATTTCCTGACTTATAATTGAGGTTCAAAGATGGATTCTCTAGCAGATTCTCTGATCTATTATTATTAAAAATATTGAGCCCACCTTAGGCTGATGAGTAGTGAAACCCGCAACCGAATAGCCTTTACGGCAGTAGACGGTTTTCAACCATGTAACCTGCCCCGGCATAGCTGAAAGAGAATACGTATCTTTCCTGACTTGTGACAGTATCCATTAGGAGGAGAAAAACATTGGGAAATTGATAATATTAATTAGATTTATTTTTGTCTGACATACTAAGGGTACAATTTCAGCATGGTTTAAAATGCGAATGACAAAAGGTCATGCAAAGTTACAAACATTCACTCACTTCGTGGTTGTACTCCATAAGTTTGGTCAATGATTTTTACAAAACAGAAAAAAATATAAATCGATATTGCCTGTAAAGTATAGCAACTGCGAAGCAGTTGAACATATGAAA